>Ga0310690_10002655_pt1 | contig 28638 bp, 41 predicted proteins | sample AusTroGonzalo_MG_2_FD_207661 | JGI IMG/M metagenome (GOLD analysis project Ga0310690, IMG submission 207661) | Bovine rumen microbial communities from tropical cattle in Woodstock, Queensland, Australia - Gonzalo_04 (v2) (version 2) | ecosystem: Host-associated > Mammals > Digestive system >...
ATTAAAAAATATGGCAATTTAACCGTAGGGGAAGCGTTAAAATTAAATGAAAAGGAGAAACAATAAAATGTCAGGAACTAAAGCTGGAGGCCTAAAGGCCGCAAAAACCAATAAAGAACTACACGGAGAGGACTTTTATAAAAGAATTGGGAAAAAAGGTGGATTCAATGGGCATACCGGTGGATTCTTTGCAAACCCGGAACTTGCCCGTTTAGCCGGAGCTAAGGGGGGCAGAAGTAGTAAAAGGGGTGGCTCAGACTATATTACGGAAACTATACAACGCAATCAAAACAAAATAAAAGAAATGTTGGCTCAAGGGTATTCTGTAAAAGATGTAGCAAACGAAATTAATGTATCAGATGCTACTTTGCGCCGAAGATTAAAGGAGAATAAAAATGTTTAGAAGAAAAATGACGGTTTTAAAAGACCCCGCTGAGTCTAGGTTTGAATCTATGATGGATTTAGTCAAGGATTTAAATAAGGCGGATTATAAAAGACTTAAAAAAGCCATGGATTCCGGTTATGAGGCTTATACTATAGTGCGTAACATTGAAACCGATGATGATGTCATAGATAAAAGTGAAAAGGAGCTGGAAGATGAAGTTAAGAAAACAAATTAGAGGGTATGAAGGCTTATATGAAATCTGTTCAGACGGAGCAATTATAAGTATGCCAAGAGAAAAGAGATTGCCCAATGGTAAAATGTGCCAAAGCAAAGAAAGGAGTTTTTGGCATGAAACTTAAAAACAAACTTAGTGGAGAAATAAAAGAATTCACTTTATTCGATGGAAATGAGCTACAAGGTGGAGTAACACTAGAAAGTTTATCAGAGGAGTGGGAAGATTATGAAGAACCAGAAGTGTTTTATATTGTAGAGCACAACGGAGGGGCTGGTAGCAGGTATAGTGTTGGTGGCGAATATGAAAAAAAGTTCAAACAAATCGGCAACTACTTTGAAACACGAGAAGAAGCCGAGTTGGCTGTCCGTAAGCTCAAGGCATGGAAACGGCTGAGAGATAAAGGGTTTAGATTTACGGCTTGGTATGGTGGTAGCAAGAATATCAGCTATGAAATAACCAGCCTTGAAAATGAAACATACATCCCAAGACAAATATGTGATGACCTAGACTTGCTGTTTTCACAGGAGGACGACTAATGGAAGTATGGAAAGATGTTGTAGGTTTTGAGCGAGCATATCAAGTCAGCAATCTTGGTAGAGTAAAAAGCAAAATCAGAAAAGGTGTTATCGAAGAAAAATTATTGAAGCCGTATAAAAATAATATGGGGTATGAATGTGTAGATTTGTGGGACAGCAACCACAAAAAGAAGCTCGTCCATAGGTTAGTTGCTGAGGCATTTATCCCTAATCCAGAGCATAAAAAGGTAGTTAATCATATAGATGGCAACCCGCTTAACAATAAAGTAAATAACTTAGAATGGTGCACCCATAGCGAGAATATGATTCATAGTTTTAGAGTGCTAAGACAACGGACTGTCAGAGGACAAGTCATAAACAACAAGCCAGTTAAGTGTTTAGATACTGGTGAAGTGTTCGCCAGTGCTAGTGAGGCGGCTAGGAAAAAAGGTTGTAGCCAGAGCAACATAACAAGGGTTGTCTTGGGCAAGAGAAAGAAAGCTGGAGGTCTAAGATGGGCATATAATTTCGGAGGTGAAGAATGAGTAGAACAATAAAATTCAGAGTGTGGGATATTCCGAACCAATGCTGGTCAGATTTATTTCATGCTATAACTGAGGATGGTGCATTGTGGCATTTCCCAAATAGTGGACTTGCTGAAAGGGATGACCCAGAGCAATATACTGCCGAACAATACACAGGACTCAAAGATACAAATGGCAAAGAGATATATGAGGGAGATATAGTTAAAGGAAGATGGTGGAGAGCAAAGAACGCAAGGCTGGATACTGATGGAGAAATCAAATTCAATGATGGATGGTTCTATATTAAAGATGACCCTGACGGACAGGATAGACTTGGCGTGCCAATTCATAACTGCTACAACTTGGAGATTATTGGGAACATCCACGAAAACCCAGAGCTGATAGGAGGGAAAAAATGAAAACAACTAAACAACTTCAAAGATGGTTTAATGCGCTCTCACTAGACGATAGGTTGCAAGTTCAAAAGTTTGTGTTAATATTGTATTGTATAGGAGAAGATATATGGACGAGGACAGAAAACTGAATAAATTTGGTAGGCACAATGATGGCAGGTCTAAATTGCCAGAGTACAAGACATGGAAGAATATGAGGAATCGGTGCTATAACCACAACAATAAGAAATTCGGAAGATATGGCGGACGAGGGATATGCGTATGCAAGAGGTGGGATGATTTCTGGGCATTTTATCATGATATGGGAGAAAAACCTCAAGGAATGACACTCGATAGGATTGATGTGAACGGAAATTACGAGCCAGACAATTGTAGATGGGCAGACATTAAGACGCAAAACAATAACAGAACTACTACTATAAAAGTAAAGATTGGAGATAAGGTAAAATCTGTCAAAGAGTGGGCGGATATATATGGTATTTCCGACCTAACTGTCCGAGATAGATTTTATCGAGGATGGGATATTGTGAAAGCATTAACTACACCAGCAGGGAGATATTATGGGAAGGGAAAAACAAAACGCTAACTTGATTCCAGCCTCTGACCCAAAAGGCCACAAGCTCACAGTCGAAGAGCAGTCGATGGGGGGGAAAATTTCTGCCGAGAAAAAGGCAAAAAGAAAAGAGCGTGGCGAAATGTGGCGAGAGTTTGTCAATACTGTGGTCACTAACGAGGAAATGCTCCAAACACTGAAAGAATTAGGTATTGATGAGGATAGCCCTACCTACGAGCAATATATAAGAGCAAAAGTGATGAAGGAGCTACTAGAAAATGCCGATATACAGGATTTGCAAAAACTTGACGATGAATTATACGGGCCGATAGTTCAAAAGCAAAAGATTGAATCAGTAATAACAGCACCGAAGCCACTTGTAGATTTAACAAACCGCACCAAGAATGGTGAATAGTGTGTTATAATAAAATCACCAACAGAACGAAAAACCACCTAAAACTGCGAGGGTGGTTTTTTGTGTTATAATAAACCTATGAACAACGAAGAACCTTTTGCCAACCTTTATTACTTTCGTGTTATTAGTCGGATAGGCGGCACAGAACAATTTTTATATGAGTTAGCCAAAAAATATCATAAATACGATTTAACCGTAATGTATGATGATGGCGACTTTGAGCAAATAATGCGATTAAGAAAACTTGTTAGATGTATCCACCGTGAACCCGGTAGGAAATATTATGCGAAGAAAGCTTTTTACAATTTCAATATTGAGGCTATTGAACAGATTGAAGCCGACGAGCATATTTTTATATGCCATGCTGTATATCAAGAGTTACAATTTGAGCCACCGATTGACCATCCAAAGTTGACAAAAATATTGGGGGTTAGCAAGTACGCCGAAGAACGAATCAAATTGCAGGAGAGCGTGCAAGGAGTAGATAAACCCGTCATACAGTGTTATAATCCCATCACCCTTGAAAAACCTGATAAGGTAGTGCGTATTGTATCAGCTTGCCGGTTGGAAGATAAAACTAAAGGGGGTGAAAGAACGCTAAAGTTAATTGAGGCACTAGACCGCTATTGTGAACGCACGGGCAGGCATTATATATGGACTATTTTTACCAACAGTGTGCGAGGTGATATTGAATCTCCTAACGTAGCTATTATGAAGCCACGGGTAGATGTCAGACCATATATAGCGGATAGTGATTGGCTTGTGCAGGTCAGTAATAATATGGAAACCTATTGTTATTCTATTAATGAGGCACTGGGATATGGTGTCAGAATAGTGAGGACCCCTTTAACAGTGGCCAAAGAGCTTAAAATCCCAAAACAAGCCGAGTTGGTATTAGATTGGGATTGTGGAAATGTAGATGAAATAGCTGAAAAGATATTTGAACCTAAACAAGAATTCGCCTACAATCCACCTAAAGACGGCTGGAACAAGCTTTTAGTCAATGAGCCGAGTAAATATGCCTTTAATCATGAAAAGGTGCTTATAAAGCCAATACGTGCGTATTACGATTTAGAATTACAACGGCATGTATCTGCATGGACAGCACCTTGGGAAGTTAGCGAAGAAAGAGCGAGAGAGTTGGTGCGTAAGAAGCTAGTGCGTGTGATATAATAAAAGAAATTAAGCGAAAGGAAAATATGCCAGTTCATGCAGTTAGAAGCGCAGGGGGAAAAATAATCGGTTGGCAATTCGGAACAACCGGTAAAATATACAAAACTAAAGCCGAAGCCGAAGAACAAGAGCGAGCTATTAGAGCTGCAGGATGGAAAGGCGATGGAACAAATAGCCTTAACAACAGCGACTCGTAGAATTAGAGAAACTTTAGAAGAGCATACGTTTTATAAGGTCATTCAAGGAGGAATGTCCAGCTCTAAAACATTCTCTATTATGATTTTATTAGTAGGATATGCTGAAAGCTACCCTAATTCTTTGATAACTGTAGCCGGTATGACTTATAATCATCTTGCCACTGGCACTATGCGTGATTTTAAGAAGATTATGAAAGGAACAAACCGGTGGGATGATGCCAGCTTTAATAAATCCGCAAAAATATATTCTTTTCCTAATGGTTCACAAATTGAATTTTTATCATGCGATAATATGACCTCCCGAGGTCCAAGACGTGATGTATTATTTGTTAATGAAGCCAATGGGATAAACTATGAAACCTTTGACCAATTAGCTGGACGCACTAGAGATTTTGTCATTTTGGATTATAACCCGAGCGCCAAATTTTGGGCGCATGAAGAACTTGTGGAAAAACAACCGGAACGAACATCGTTTATTGTGCTCACTTACAACGAAAACGAAGCCTTAAGCCAACAAGAGCGAGAAAACATAGAAAGCCGGAAACCGAAAGAGGGTGAAGAACCGAGTAATTGGTGGGTTGTTTATGGATTAGGGCAAATAGGCTCGCTTGAGGGCAATATATACCAAGGTTGGATAGCAGAAGATAAGAAACCAGATGGATTTATTTTGAAGCGTAGAGGAGTAGATTTTGGTTTTTCTAATGACCCTACTGCTGTGGTAGATGTCTACGAAAACGAGAATAAAGAAATATTCGTAGAAACTATGATTTATGAAAAAGGTTTATTAACACCAGAATTGATAGCAAAAATGGAAAAATTAGAACCTACTTTGGCTGTATGTGATAATGCTAGACCAGAGATAATAGCTGAGATGAAACGCTCAGGGTTAAGAGCCATAGCCTGCGATAAAACGGCCGGTGAGAAAATGAACGGCAAGCGCTACAATATTGAGCTAGTCCAGAGAAGAATAGTGCATTATTTAAAATCTGACCAAGATTTAGAAAGAGAATATTTGTCATATGCGTGGAGAAAAAAGCGTTCTACTGGGGAATATTTAGACGAGCCAGAAGATGGCAATGACCACGATTTAGATGCGTTGTCCTATGCTATAAGAGATATGGCAAGACATAGAATAGAGTTTTGACATTATATCTTTGGTGTGATACAATAAGATATATGAAAGTAATAATAATAAGCGACACAAAACAACAATTTAACGGTAAAAATTATTGGAAAGATAAAAGCTCAGGTTATTATAAAAACGCACAAGTAAAACCTCACTCATTACATAGGCAAGTGTGGATATACCATAATGGAAAAATCCCATCAGGATTATTGATTGACCATATAGATAGGAATAAGGACAATAATCAGATTGAGAATTTGCGTTTAGCAACTCAATCAGAAAATAATAAGAATGTCTCAAAAGAAACTATGGAGAAACGCAGACAGAATATGGCTAAAGCTTCTGAAAAGGCAAAAGAATGGCATAAATCGGAAAAAGGTAGAGAATGGCATATAAGACATGGCATTGAAGCGTATAAAAAACGAAAAGCTATTGAAAAAGTATGCGCTCATTGTGGAAAGGTATATTACACTACTAAATATGATGAAAAAGCTAGGTTTTGTGGGCAAAATTGCAAAATGAAAGCTCGTAGGCGTAGATTGGCGGGATTGCCAGAAAATACTGAAAAAATATAAAAACCTATTGACTTTTTATAGCACTTGTGCTAATATGGATACATAAACAAAGGAAACAAAAATGAAAACAAAAATAATAATCGCCACAATACTAGCTATAATTGCCATAGCTTTTTATAATCATCATAAAGACACAGAGCGTGCATTATATGCACAAACTCATAACTGCACTTGGATTATACAAGGTTCGCATGATATTTGCAAATAATGTGCTATAATTGAATTATAGTAAACAGGAGCAAAGAGCATGCTACACTTTAATGGGCTTGAGCCAATAGACTTCAAAGGGAAGTTGTGCGAGCCTAAAATGGATACGGAGAAAAAACTCCGTCTATCACAAGCAAAATTCACAACTGCGGAAGAAATTCGGGAGGCTGATGGCATATTGGCTTCTTGTTTTGATAGCGAGTATGCCAAGCAGTTTATCCGTGAAAAGTTAAGTGCCGATGATAAAATGGTGCTTAAGACCTATTTATGCAACGGTGAAACTGGGCTGAATCGTTTATCTACTGCCACAGATGGAGCTATTGAAAAATACTTAACACGCGCGCTAGATAAGGACGGCAACGATGACTAAAGAGCTTATTTGTGTGTATCAAGATTGCGTGATGTGCGGTGATAGAGGTAAAAAACTAAAACAGATTATAGAAACAAACAATTTGCAAGTAAGGAAAGTATCATTTGCCAGTGATGAAGGCAATAATCTAATTCATACTGCCATATTTGAGCACAATATTAGCACTATGCCATTTTTTACTGATGGGAAGAAGTTTTCTACAAAGATTGAAGATTTTAATGGACAATCCACAAAAAAAGTCCCCGTTATTACGAAAAAATCAAAATCCGTAAAAACGGGTGGAAAGGGAAATAAAAAATGAGATTTATTGATAGAATAAAAGACGCAACGAAAAGAAAAAAAGCACGAGATTTTGCGCAAGAGTTGTCCAATCAATTCTTTTTAAGCCCAATCTGCTCTGATTATGAGAATCTTTTTGCGCAAGTGCGACCTTTAATTGATGAAATGAAATGTATTATGCCTTATGGTGTAACGGATAGAGGCACGAGGCTTGCACCAGCGAAAACACCAGAACTTGAATGGTTGAAAAATCCTAATGATGAGATGGGCTGGAGTGAATTTGCCGATTTAATGTTTGCCACTTGGCTTACTGAAGATGAGCTGGACATTCATCTATGGCGTGATGAGCGTGGTAGGGTGATTGGCTACACCATTATTCCGCCGGAATGTAGGATTTACCTTGGCTATGGGAAGTGGGAATGGCAAGTAATGACTACTGAGGGTATTCAAATTTTAGATGAAGACCAAGTCATGCGTTTGCGATACAGCCGAAGCCCACGCAATATACAAAAAGGTGTATCGCCAGCTTCTGCTGTTAGAGTATGGGCGCAGATTGATGACCTAATTTCACAATATCAGAGGGCATATTTTGAGAATGGTGCTATACCTGCAACCATCACCTTTATTACTGCCAGTTCGTATGAAAAGTATGACCAAACCCGCAAGGAATTAGAGCATAAACTTAAAGGAGTGCATAACAAGAATAAAACCATCTACGCATGGCGACAATTTGACAATGATACTGGAAACAGTGTCGACCAGATTGAAGTTAAGACTATTCAGGGAAACAACAGCACACTAGCCATTAAAGAAATCGTGGATATTGTAAACGATAGACTAAATAAGTCTATTGGCGTATCTAACTTTATTCTTGGCGATGATTCAAGTGCAAAATATGATAATGCTGAGCTTAGCGACCACCAGTTTACGAGGAGGAGAGTTTACCCTGCGTTAGTTAGCTTTTGGAATCAATTCCAGCATGAATTAGAGCGATTGCAGGGCGGTTTAGGCTATGCCATCAGTTTTGATTTAGAAATACCAGAATTAACTGAAAGAACTAAAGCCAAGGCTGAAATTGCTAGAATTAGAGCCGAATCGTTGGTGAATATTATCAGTGCTGGTGCTACTGGTGCAAGCGCAGTTAAGGCGCTGGGGTTGCCTGAATGTTGGCAAAGTGCCGCTAACGACATTTATGCCAAGGGATTAGCTGGAGAATTGTTATCGCCTATCTCTATTGACTATGAGAAGCCCAAAGCAGTAGAGGCGACTATTGATAAAGCAGAGGAAAATGAAAAAAAGGCTGATGTAATGCATGGCCATAATTGCACCTGCCATAAAGACAAATTGCCACCTATGAGCAAAGAAGAAAAAGAATTGTATGAAATGCTTGTAGAACTTGGCGAGTATTTTATTGAAGATAAAGCCGTAGCGATGGACGAAGTAATTGCCAAAATGACCGAGCTATTGGAAGCCGACGCTAAAGATGGAGCTATTGAGGGAACTAAAGGTTTACAAATGTTGGCTGATAAAGAAATAGCCAACGAATTGTTGAAAACAATCAGTAATGGCGAGGTGTATGTTAGCGATGGGTTAAAATCCCGAATTGCTAACAGAGCTACACTATTAGCTAATGGCTACGCAGACTATACGAAAAAAGTGATTGAGAATGCTTTAAGCACGGCACAAGACCTCACTAAAAACGAACGGAAAGCGTTGCTTGAGCAAGCTCTTCCAAGAGAGCGTGCAGAGCTAATTGCGAGGAATGAAACGCTATATGCGATACGCAGTGGAAGACTTGAACAAGACCAAACACTAGCTGAAAAATATGGCTTGAATGTTCGGCTTGTATGGCGCACATCTGGGGATAGTGATGTTTGCGATGTGTGTGCAGCTATGGAAGGCGAAACGGTAGAACTGGGCAAAGCGTTTAATGATACCGTAGAATTAGCAGATGGTGAAACTGTTACTTGGGAACACTCTAGTTGGAATGATGGGGGTAGGATTCCAGACGCACACCCGAATTGCCGGTGTTACTTTGATGAGGAGCTTTACTAATGGGAGCAATAAAAATTAGATGTCCTAAATGTGGCTGGATTTTAGGTGATACCGATAAAAGCGTAGATTGTGTGCTGAATTGCCCGAAATGTAACGCTGTAAAAGTGAAAATGAAAGTTGTAACATTCTCACAATATAATGATTTAATAAGAAAGGAAGAAAACAATGGCTAATCCAAACAATGCAGTTGGAACAAACGGCGCATTCGGCGGTAGAACCTCTGTCAATGCGTTCAATGATAACTTAGCGGCTTACACTGCCGGTATAATGAGCGGATGGGAATGTTCACCGGACTCCGGGCTTACTGTGGTTCTAGGTGGCGATGGCAACACTAGAGATGTGGCGGTTGCTGAAGATAATGCCGGGAATAAAACTACAGTTAATAATATCAGCGGTTCACCTATTTCCGTAACCGTAAATCCTGCGCCAAATTCTAATTCACGGATTGATTCTATCGTAGCATATGTAGATAATCCACCGACCGGAACGGCTACAGCTACGGACAACTATGGGGCTTGTAGTTTAATTGTGGTATCCGGCACGGTATCATCTACCCCTAGTGCTCCAAACGACAGCACTATCCGCACAGCTATCACGGCTGATGGTGGGAGTGGAACTACAGCTTATTATGTTGTATTGGCTAATGTAACCGTGGATAGTGGAACAACGGATTTAACTGCAGATGATATTGTATCCGGGGGAAATGCTGGTATTGGGTCGCAGAATATTGATTTTACGACATTAGAAGGCACAAATGTGATTAGGTTCGGGAATGTCAAAATTATGTGGGGCAGGGTAACAATTCAAAGTGTACCATCCAGCCAAGACAAAACTATAAGTATCACATTCCCAGAAGCGTTTGAGAATGTTCCGAGAGTTGTTGTTACCTGTGCAGGATGGATTGCTATTCGTGCTGTATTCGCAAATGGAACTTCTAAAACAGGTACGCAGATAGGCTGTATGCAAACACAGGGTAGCACATTGGATGTGAATCTTGATTGGGTAGCAATAGGCTAACCGCCTATTCTGACAAGGTTTAGATTTGTTCTATTTTCATCAACATTTTTCTTCAAATGAAGACCGGGAGTGCCTCTATCATCTGGAGTAATCAAAGTGCAAAATGCAAAAATTAACCATTCGCCAGCGTTGTTTGATATTATAGAAAAAACACAATCTGATACATATACGCTAAATACAGATATATCTTCAAGTCCTAGTAGTCGTTCTAGGTGGATTGCTATAAAACTCGGTACTGCTGTTGAAGTAGATTAAACAGTTGGAGTAACCCACTTGCCCGGAATAAAGTAACAGTTTGTTTCCGTAGCAGACAGTCCAGATACAACATCTCCAACATCAATAGGTAACATTATTTGTCCTCTGCTTGCTCTTGCATTGTTTGGATTAGGTGCTTCAGTAGTGTCTGAAAAGACAATTTTATTGTTTATTTTTATTTGTGCAGTATATGCTCCGGAAGTACTGTAACCATAATAGTGTGCCACAATCCACCCAGTTTTTACAGCAGTATAAGAACTTATTTTACCTAAACTTGTCTGATTAGAGTAATCCGGCATCCATATTTTTAATGTCGTAAAATCAATATTAGCCGACTTGTGCTATAATATAATTATTAATAATTAACAAGGAGTAATTATGTCTAAAGGTAAAATAATAACCTTTGTCGGCTTAATCATCATAGCCATTGTGTCAACGATTTTAGGGGTGTCGTTGAACGTGCATGTAGATGATGAAGTATTAGAGGCTGTGATTGAATATAGTGAAGAATCAATACCGGCTACCATAACAATCAGTGATTCTAAGATTGAGGGAGTAGAAACTGGTCAAGGAGAAGTGGGAGAAGAAGCTACTGTTGAAACAGTAGATGGCGATTCTGTGCCTACTGTAGAGGCTGTTGAAGCTAACGGACCAGTAACAGAGGTGAATAATGAAGAATGCCCTGAAGGTGAAGAATGTGGTAGAGGGGCTACTTATCCACAACTTAATATCTCATCACCGGAAGCTTTCGCGAATGATACATTGGGAAAATGTATTGACGTAGATGGCTATTATGGCGCCCAGTGCTGGGATTTGATGGCCGCTTTTTGGTATAACTATACTGGACGGACTTTATCCACTTGTGGAACCGGAGCCGCTAAAGGTGCAATTGCAGATGGGTGTTGGCAAATAAATGCCGGTGACGAGTTCACAATGATTTGGGATAGAACAAAAATACAAGCTGGTGATATTGCGTTTTATAGCACTGGGACTTGGGGTCATACTGGTATGGCTATGGGGTCATTTAATAACGGTTATTTCACGCTTTTAGGACAAAATCAAGGTGGAAAGGCTTGCGCTGGTGGTGGCTCTGCTACGAATATAATCAACTTATCTACTCGTGATTTTATCGGTGCATTCCGTCCTAATATTTATATTAAGCCCGAACCAGCACCTGAACCGGAACCAGAACCAGCACCAGTGGTAGATTTATGCAAAGTGCGTGAAGTAGTAAAAGGCGACACTTTGGGAAAAATAATGCAAGAATGCACAGGCGAGGTGAAATGGGGAGAAGCGATGAACGAATATGCTCGCCACTGGTATTCCTTAAAATTTAAGAAGTATTTAACAGTTTATGATGGATGGGCTTCAGTCAACGGCGTGGGGCTGTTTGCAGGCGATACGATAGAATATCACGCTAATTAGTTTGCTCTTTTCGCACCTTAACCCCCCTTAAATAATTTTCAAATTCTCACACACCAATAAACTCAGAGACATAAAAATATCTTCCAACTTATATACCACCAGCCAAAGGAAAGAGCGAGGCTGGTGGTTCTAAAATCGTGAGTGCTGGACTAAGAGCGCCGTAGTCCAGCCCCTACGGTTTTAGCCCGTAGAAGCACCTTAAAACTCGCATAATAGCCAAAGGGGGTGATTATATGGCTAAGAAGAAAAAGAAGCGTCAGAAGCGCAATACAAAGCCTAGACGGGTAAATTATAATGGAGTTGATAAACACCATATATGCTGGACTAGACGGAGTTGGAATAGTGGCTATGTGATGGAATTAAGACTGCACCCATATTGTGTGGTGCTTATTCCTAGGGATACACTTCATCACCTTATACACTCTGAAATGAAGTGCATACCGCCACCTAGTAACCGTAATGCCAAAACTGCGTTATTCCACTTGAATATTTTATCCCAAGCAGGGGCCATAAGTTATGATGACCCTATTGAAAAAAGGCTTAAAATACTGATTGCGTTGTTTGATTGTATAGAACAACCTACTGCTGACGCATTTAGAGAACAATTAAGAATTGTATGCGAGTATAAAAACCCCCTTTAATTAGGGGGTTTACTTTTATTTTTTTATTTAATGTCGTAAAATGTTGTTTTTTAGACTTTTGTGCTATAATTAAAATATGAAGTTCTACGATGCACAAGTGCTTAAAGACGCTAAAAGCTCGGAAGAGCGTCGTTTTCGGAACATTCTTGCTAATTCTGGACAAATTATGGAATCGGGGGAGGTTCGCGATTTAGCGAACTTGTATGTTATGGGCAGAGATGGCAAGCTAGTTGCGATTAAGGCACTAAACACCAACCCAGATAAACAAACCGAGGAATATACCGTCAAGGCACAAGCCGACCACGGTGAAATTGTAGATGGTGAACTAGTTGACACCATTGAAAAACAATTTGGTTCGTGCAAAGTGTGGTTAGAAGAAGATGGCTTGCACGCACGAATGTATTTTGCAAATGATGACCGTTTAGCCGACCATGCTTGGGCTATATCAGAAGACGCTAGTTATTCTACTGGTATTGACTGGTATCCTGATGGTTATTATGGTGCTGGACAAGAAATTGATGAGCCTATTGGAATTTTACGGGAGATTTCAATGGTATTGACTGGTAACGACCCCCGTGCTAAAACTATTGACCATAAAGAAGTGGAAGCGACAAGGGCTATGGGTAGCGAAGTTGTGGAAACTGAAGATGGTAATATCAACTCTAATAAAGGAGAAGAAATGGGTAAAACCAAAGATGAACTCACTCCAGATGAAAATGGAGCGATGAAGCAAAGGTTAGCCGAAGATGTGGTTAGCAAGCTTGCTGAAATCGTGGACGAGTTTACTACTAAAGCTCCGGAAAGTGAAACCGAACCGACTGCTCGCGATGAAAAAGACGAAGTTAAAGAGGTGGAGGAAGAAACTAAGGACGCTGAAGAAACCGCAGAAGCTCCTGCTGAAGCTCCGGCTAAAAAGAAAGATACTGTGGTGCATAATATTAACATTTATACGAGGGACAAAGTCGTGAAAAACGAAACTCCAGTTGTATCCAAGGATGCAAAAGCAGAGGCTAAGAACTTCCGTGCGAATGCCATTCGGGACGCTTTGAAAGCCTCAAATTTCAAGTTTGACTCTACTTTTGAAAGAGTCTTTGCCGAAAAGACCAAAGACGCTGTTACTGGTCTTGGCACTCCGCTCAACATTACCAATATGTTTAGCGAGATGATGGAACACAATGATGGAATTTTGAGCTACATTTTCCACATTGGCGGTGCTAATGGTCGTGGTATTCGTAACAACGCTTTAGCTGGCACTGCTGACTATGGCAACGAAGCACAAGGTCATAAGAAAGGCGACAACAAGGTTGACCAGACTATCACTGACACCATTCGTGTTGCCTATGACAAGATGATTTACAAGAGCCTCGCTCTTGACGCGATGGAAATCTACGAGAATCCAGAACTCATTGAATTCCGTTCTCGTGAATTACTTGACCAGATTCTATTATCGATTGAAAGAGCTATCTTTATTGGTGATGGTCGTTCTGCGCCTAGTGGCAGTGACCCTGACCTACGGATGTTTGATTCAAGCACCAATACTGGTCTATTCCCAATCAGCGCAGACTGTGCCGCTCAGAGTGGCTATGGTTCGCTTGTAGCTACCACTTATAGTGTAAACGCTGGCGACAACCTCTATGATGGTGTTGTAGGCGCAAGACAGTGGATTCGCTCTGAAGGCGAGCAGATTCTCGTTGTAAAGCCGTCTGTATTGACTGCCGCTTTCCAAGCACGAATCTACAACCGCTACCTCATTGAGCCGGGTGCTTCTGCTGAAGACATCTTCCGTGTTGCACGGGTGTTCGCACCTATGTGGATGGAATATGATAACACTAACGACGCTTACTTGCTCGTTAAGAATGGTTACACCACCACTGGTGAGAGGAACCCCCGTGTGTATCCGTTCTTTGATGTTCACACCAACCAGAACATTCTGTTGAACGAAATGCCAATTGCTGGAACTTTGACCAAATACAAATCTGCTGTTGCTATTAACGGTTTGGGTTCAACCAGCGCTTAATTAGGAGAAAAAAATGGAGTTAGCCGATTATAATCTATATACTGGACAGAATGTTTGTTATTCTGATGAGCAGTGGAGTACAGTTGTTAATATAGCCGAAATTCGGCTGGCTTCCCTCCTATGCCTTGAAACTTTCCCGGAGCTAGATGAAACTAACCAAGATTTAGCATTACTGTTGGCGAGTTTTATTTGTGCAACGCTAAAGTTTCAGGGCGCACCGGACATAATTGAATCAAAGAGTGTTCGGAACTTTACGATTAACTTTAACAATAGTGCCACCAACGCTTTTGAACAAATCTACAACCAATACCGTGATATTATTGAAAAATACAATAATTGCGGTAACAAGACCGGAATCAAGGTAGAACATTCTGTGTGTCACTGTGAATTGTGGAACAATGGATATCTCAATTTTTAGCGCATTCCCTAATGCCATCATAAACGGAATATGGGAGATTGGAACTTGTCAGCATGGCACCGTAGTGGGCAATCAGTTTACGAGCCTAGGGAACATATCTGTAATTATAGATGAGGGGTATAATTCCAATATCAATGTTACACCTGAAACAATTGGCTCGGACTTGCTGATTTATGTTGACCCGTGCCAAATGCCGAAAGAAGTGAATCAGTTGCTTAATACGAGCCAAGTTGTAGTGCAATTAGTGACAAATTATATGCTATATAATAGCGCAGAAGATACATATTACATGATTACGGACGCTGGAGTAGGCAAAAACCAGCATACTGGAGCGATAGAACACCTAGAATTGAAAGTTACGCCTACGGAGATTGCGGATGTCTGATGTGGTGCGTGTGTCTATGAAATGGGACAACGCCAAACTATCACTTGCAAACAAAAACGCAGTCAAGGGTCTTTTCAGATTAGGGTTTGATATAGCGAGTCAAGCTAGAAGAAATGCGCCATATTTAACTGGAGCCTTGCGTAATACTATCCATGTGCAAGAAACTAAAGATGAAACAACACTGGAAGTGATTGCGGGCGGAACCTATGCTGGCTATAAAGTAGATTATGCGATGAAACGAGAAGAAGGACCAAACCGAGATTCTAGCACCGAGCATTATATGGAAAATGCTACAAGGACTATTATGTCGGGAGATTATTTGCAAAAATACTTTGGAGATATACTTTAATGATTACATTAGCTATACTAGAACAGATGACCGCCGATAATGTCGCTGGGCTTGTGATAGATAAGAACTGTTTTTGGGAACAAGCACCATTACAAGCCGATGGGAAGCCTGCAAGTGGTGTATGGCTAGTGACTAGGGGCGGAAGTGCTATGAACTCTCCTAAGGGCCTTAATTTGCGTTCTACGGTAGATTTTTATGTGGCTTTAGCCAATAAGCCTAAAACCGAAGCCGTTCACCAAGCTATTCTACAATGGATTTTAGAAAATCCGTGTATTTGTGAATTGGTCGGAAGCGTTGGTGGCACTAGTTATTCGTTTACTAACATTCGGATTAGACCTACCACTACTCCACAGAATGTGATGATTACGAATAATAATTTAGTTGTAAAGATTGCCAGCGCTGAGCTGGTTTATGACATTAACAATAATTGAAAGGGTTAAAATGATTCAGAATATTACACAGCTTAGGCGAGTAGTATTCCGCAAGTGGAGTGCTTCCACTAATACTTGGGATGTTTTCACGCTTGAAGCTGATGACTTGGGTCAAGACACTGTGATGACGCTGAATGTAGCACCACGCAAGCGCACTAGAGCTTCTAGCATGGGTTCTACTGAATCCACTATCGCTGGAACTTTTGATAGCTTTTCCGGTTCTATCACTTTCTTAATGGATACCTTTAAGAATTTAGGTCAAGCCATTCAGAAGTGGAACGAGGCTACCTATGCCGGTGCAAGTGCTACTGCTGGGAATATCATTTGGGATGGAACTGATATTTGCACAGAGGGTGAATACATGTCAGTAATCGCACAGGGTCTTTGTGATGATGGTTCATCTGCCGATGTAGAACTTACCCGGTGCGTGCCTAGTGTAGATGATGAAATTGAGATTGGCACTGGTGATACACCTACTATTACGCTTAATCTCCACCCAATCATCTATAATGCTGCGCTTCATAGCGCTGATGGTTATCCACAGTATAGCGCACGGCTTGGCGATTATGATTTAACCACCAAGAAGCGCCTAAATGTAACGACTGGTGCTTATGATACGGTAACACCGTCCGCCTAGGAGTTAGAATATGACACCCGATTTGAAGCTTAATAATATAACTGCAAAGGTGCGGCAACATCGGGTGTCAGATTTCCTGACTGATGAACAGATTGAAGAGGTTAAAAAATCAAACATTAAAGGTAAAAAAACAACCAAGTTTAGCCAAGTTGATGCATATATTGCGGAAATTATGGCTAGATTTGGATACGAAGCTTATATGGCTTGGAAAGCTGGCGATATAGACGAAAAATTGATGGGGAAATACATTATGGCAGAACGAGCCAGAGAATCTATGCAACGATATAAGTTAGAGTGCCTGATATTAAGTGCAGTAGCTGGTGCTAATAACTTCGATAAGCACGGGAGAGCGCCGAAATCATTAAGGGCTGCGACTAAAATATTAAAAAGCGAGAAAAAGCTCGCAGAAGGGAAATAAATGGCAACAGTTGGCGAAGCTGTAATTAAACTCACCTTTGACAATTCCGGTGTTAAAGCTGGTGTAGCTACTACCGAAAAACAAGTGGAGGGAATGGGAGCTAAGATTGGCAAAAGTGCCAAGAATATTGGTAAAGTCTTAGCCGCTGGATTTGCCACTGCTACCGCAAGCGCTATTGCGTTTTCTAAAGTTTCCATTGACGCATTTAATGAAGAAGAAAAAGCCCTTGCCAAATTGGAACAAGTTGCCGAGAACCAAAATTGGGCAGAGGGGGCCGTTGACAGCCTTAAAGAATATAATTCAGAATTACAACGCACGGGGATTATTGGTGATGAGGTGATGGCGGCTGGACAAGCACAACTAGGCACTTTTATGTTGTCAGAAGAAGCCGTGAAAACGCTTACTCCTGCGATGAATGATTTAATCGCCGCCACTTCTGGTTATGAAGCCACCACAGATTCAGCCACACAGATGGCAAATTTGATGGGTAAAGTTATGACCGGAAATGTTGGTGCATTAACTCGCTATGGTGTTACCCTTGATGAAAATCAGAAAAAATTGTTGCAAGAGGGCGACGAAATGCAACGAGCCTCTGTATTAGCTGAAGTGCTTGCAAATAATTATGGTGGATTTAATGAAAAACTAGCACAGACACCTCAAGGCCAAGTTCAGCAATTAAAGAATAGTTTCAGTGATTTGCAAGAAACTTTTGGGGCATTCCTCGCCGGCGAAGGAGACTTGGACGCATTTTTCAACAATCTTACCATAGTCGTGAATGACGCTGTAAACTTAATCACTAATATGGCACCGCAAATTATAGATGGACTCGTGGCACTTATCACACAAATTGGCAATCAACTTCCAGATATTATTAGACAACTTTTGCCAGTATTAACTCAGGCTATAATTGATTTATCATTAGCTTCTGTAGAAGCGTTGCCTGAGTTTGTTCAGGTTATAGTAGATATAGTTATGGCATTAGCTGAGGCTATTATAGACAATTTAGACACAATACTGAATGCTATCACTCAAGCCGTTATACAAGTTGCCATGGTTTTGACATCGCCGGAGAACTTGAGCCGTGTTTTACAAGCCGGAGTTAAGCTATTGCTTAAGCTAGTTGAAGCTATTCCACAGATTATTGTTGCGCTTGCTAATGCGTTGCCTAAAATTATTGAAAACATCATTAGCTTCTTATTAGACCCAGCCAATTTAGCGATGATAATCAATGGTGCGATTCAGTTATTCCTTGGATTAGTGATGGCGGTTCCACAAATACTTGGGGCGTTGATTGGAGCATTCGGACAATTGGTCGGGAATCTTTGGAACGGGATTACTTCTATGTTTGGAGAATTTGCCGCTAATTTTGGGAACTTTATCGGCAACATCTTTAAGGGAGCTATTAACGGAGTGATTTCATTCATTGAAAACTTTGTGAATTTGCCTATTGATGTAATTAACGGATTTATTGGCCTAATCAATGACGCTTTTGGATTCATCGGGGTGAATATTGGACTTATTCCGAGGGTGAATTTGCCACGATTGGCTAAGGGTGGGTTAGTAGATAGTGCCACTATTGCGATGATTGGTGAGGAGGGTCAAGAAGCCGTATTGCCATTAGAACATAATACAGACAACTGGGCTGGAACGCTTGCCACTATTTTAAGCGAAAAAATGACCGAAGAAGAAACCGCCACTGGAAGACCTATCAATGTATATATGACCAATGAAATTAACAATAAATTAGATGCCGAAGAAATTGGTAGAACAATGATTCAAAGTATAAGGAGGTTTTCATAATGAATTTAGACCAAATACAATCACAATGCTTTATCATGTCGCTTTTCATTAGAGATGATGGAGAAAGATTTTTGCTTGGCTCTGGTGCATATCAGTTTAATAAGAAGCAGTTACATTTTACGGCTAATTCATACCAAAATGACCTCGTAGAGGTGCAAGGCAACGATGGGATTATGTTAGCCGGACAAGTTAGGAGAGGTGCTGCACAAAACTTTGATGGTTATATTGGCGATGCCAGTATAGATAAACAAGATGTGGAAAACTATCGCAGAGCATTTTTCATGTTTTTCCGAAAAAACTACTATTATAAGGTAGTCTATATTTTGCCAGATGGTAGCGCTATACAAAGACAGCGTGGTTTTATTGTGGATGCTCCCGAAGTGCAGGAATTATGGCAAATATACCCCGAATACCATATTGCACTTAACTTTGAAGACATTAACTATTACGAATATGCCGAAGACAGCGAGGGAGATGAGATTTACGGCAAGTCCGCTACCGTATCGTTGTCTATTGGTGCTCGTGATGGTGGGGTGATATGGGATGAGTATGGCGCTACTTGGGATAACTACGGTATGATTTGGGAGGTTACTACTGGTAGTGGATATACTACAATATCGGTGGATTCCATAGACAATGTTTACCCGATTTGGCAAGTTACTGGGCCAGCGATTAACCCTGAACTATCCGATTTGACAACCAACACCACGCTGTATTATAGTGGGAGTGTGGCTAATGGACAAACTTTAACGATAGACATGAATAATAAGACCGCTCTATTGAACGGGGTGAGTGTAATTAAGAATGTAAGTGGCGATTGGGTGCATTTAACAACGGGGAATAACCGTATTAGCTATACCACAGATAATAATGACGCAGTTAGCTCGGAACTTAAGTGGCAGGAGGTTGTCGGATGATAGAAATCCCGACATATGAAGTCAATTTGTATGTGAATGGCACTTTGGTGGGAGATTGTCGCAGAATCGCCGAAAACTTAACTTACACACGGCGCAGAACTAAGCTCGGTGCTGATTCCATAGATTTTACCGTCAATGATAAGTTGCTAAATGATTGGTGCGTGGCTCGTGGGTGGACTATAAATGAGATTCTAAAGCCATTAGCGTGCGAATGTAGGCTAGTTAGGAACGGAATTGATATAGTTGGTGGTTTTCTTGCTACAATGCCCTCATACAGTCCGCAAAACGCTTCTGCGAGCCTTTCTATGCACTTTGATGGCTTCCTAAACTTGCTTGCTGGTGTATATATTCGGGACACTAGCACAGATTTGCCACTTGGCACGCTCGTAGGACCGGCTGGAGCTATGGTATCTTCTATGATTTCAATGGCAAATGATATTTCAGAAGACGCTGGTAAAAAGTTTTGGTTGGTTGCTAATGATATTGATGATTTAGCTACTATAACGCAGACTTTTGACAATTACAAAACTATTAAAGATTGGATTGTGGAGCGTTGCGATAATCAGAGTGGAGCTGGTCAATTTGATGTCTATTTCTATGCCGATAAACAGTATGATATTAAGTCTACCTCTAATTTTGGCGATGTGATTAGTGATTGGGTGGCACAATATCCCACTATGCTTAACAGCACTTCTATTACATCTATTAGCGCAGATGAGGTGGGGGGATTTTGTAGCGCAGTGTTAGGACTTGGAGCTGGCGAAGTGTCGGCTAATCCTGTGGAAAACACTGCCGTGCTTGGATTTACTGTGGATAGCGGTAAAGTTGCCGAATATGGTTATGCGGAGAGTCTATACCAAGAGAGCAGTATCAGCTCGCAAACTGTGCTGGATGCTAATATTGCTACTAAATTGCACACCGAATCTAACCCAATATGGCAGCCACAGATTACTTTGCACGGTAAACAAGTTGCTCCGAAACCAACTGGCACTAATAAAATATGGATTGGCGATACAATTACGATTAAAAACGATGTGGATTTGACCGGCATGACCAACGGCAAGTTTAGAGTTGATGAACTTACCGTGGATATTTCTGCTAGTGGTGATGAAACGATTACACCGACTTTGGAGAGGGTCAATGAATAATGGCGAAAGGGAGATTTGCGAGCTTATAACTAGTTGTGAGCGTGAATTAACTGCGCTTAAAACATCGCACCGGCACCCATTGGGGTCTTTAGACTTTTATCAGCAGTCCGAAACATTGTCGTTATCGCTAACGCAAGAATATGGAACTTATGATATTTTATTTTGGTTGGATGTAACCATTGAAACACCCACTGTAACACCGCCGATTGTGCAAATTGGCTGGGATGTTCCGAATGGTTTTAACTATGTAGATTTGTATGAGTATAATATAAACGATTCTTATTCCGTATGGTCATATAAACTATTCCTGCAATCGCCTACCATTAGCACGGCATCATTTAAGGTTACTGCCGTTTCATCTTTACCGATTGTATCTATTACACAAAGGAGCGCATAATGCAAATATCTAATTTGTTATGGGAACGCATAAACAATATCGGGCGAGAAATTAAGAACCTAAAAACAGCTAGGTTTAAGACTGCTTCTACCATTAGCACCATCACAGCCGATGGCACTGTGAACTTGCCACTTAAACTTTTTGGCAACCCTAGTGCATACTGGGAGATTATTAGCTCTAAGCGTGCTATTATCACCTTGACCACGCAAGATAATACGAATATGATTAGCGCAGTATATTTAAATGGAGTTACTCCTAGCAACACCAATAACCGCTTCATATTCATTAACAAATTAGCTAGTAACGCTGGCGTCGCTAAATATGCCATGTATGTTTACTCACGCAACACTAACGATTTTGACACCCTAAAGGGTGGCGGCAGTGTGAATGTGAGCTATAATATACAAGGGGTAGGCAGTAGCCGTTTTACGATGACAATAACTTACGAGGATTTTGACCCATGGTCATAGCAGAAGAATTGTGGAAAAAATTAAAAGATTTTAAGCGTGAATTGCTAAATCTTAAACAATCCAAAAAAGTTGGGACTAATTGCCGGTATTTTATCTATAAAGTGAGTGGAGATACCACGCATTATTCGTGGCGTGTTACCTATAAGGACGGCGACCAGCCGATTATATCAGAGGTTTATTCGTATTATGACACATCTATGACAGTGCCAGTGGCTAACCAGCAATATATTATTTCATTTAGCCAAGCATCAGCAGAATTGACAGTGCTTTCTACTCGTGAAATTGATAGTGTTGTAGGCTTATAGATTGTGTGTTATAATTAGGGTGGTTGTCCGCTCTACTATGGAAACCACCCCCGAAGCGTTCTTTCGTTTGTTTAGCTTTGGGGGTTTCTCTTTTTATGATATAATAGAAATGATAGTAGCCGCCAACAATTCCAAGATTGTTTACTATCCCTGCGCACTACGCTTGGAAGTAGGTGCGCTTTTTTGTGTTGACTTTAATGGTTATGTGGTATAATAGATACAAGCAGTGCTTTATTCCAGTTGACACTGCGACAATTAGGTGCTATACTGGTGGTAGGAATAAAGCACTACCCCCAGTAACACTGGGGGATTCTTATATCAAAATAAAAACTGGAAGGAGGTAAAAATGGCTGTATTCAGAGTCAATAAAAACAAAAACTACACAGTGATGAGCAACTATCACTTTAAGGATAAAAATATATCGCTAAAAGCTAAAGGATTGTTAAGCCAAATGTTATCACTACCAGATGATTGGGATTATACTGTCGCTGGTTTATGCTCTATTAACAAAGAAAGCGAAGGAGCTATTACTAGCGCATTGAGAGAATTAGAAGAAAACAGATATTTAAGAAGAACAAAAATTCAAAATGAAAAAGGCAGATTTGATTATATATATGATATTTTTGAGAAGCCAAACAGTGGAAAACCAGACCCCGAAAACCCACCCATGGATAATCCAGTACTGGAAAATCGGGTACAATTAAATACTAATAAACAAAATACTAAACAATTAAATACTAATACTATATCTAAAGATATAGAGCAAGCTCCGGAAAATTATGGGAATAAGGATATTAATTTATTGTTTGATGAATGGGAAAAGCATTGTGCTTTTAGAGTGAATAGCAAAATAAAGTTGAATAGATATGCTTGCAATAGACTAATAAAATCCAAAGGAGTAGAAGCTATTATCAAAGTCATACCAATAGTGGCCGAATCACAATCTGACACATATGCCCCCACAATAGCTAATTTCATAGACCTAGAACAAAAATGGAATAATTTGGCTATATGGTATCAAAAAAGACTGATGACTAAAAAGAAAAACTCCATGGTTGTGGTATAATTATTGTAATAACAAACGAAAGGAATAAAATGAATAATGAAATTGCTAAATCAGAGCCAATAAAATTAAATGCGGAAGGCAATCAGATAGTATCTGAATTTATTGACGGCGCTGGCAAGACACAAACTATTAAATATGGGCTTATCAAGCTATTAGGAGAAAAACAAGAGCGCAGGGTCAGCCTTAAAACGCTTCTAGCGATAAATAAGGCAAGCGAAGAAGAAGCACAATCTGTAATGATTAAAGAGCTTAATATGGCGGTGAAATTAAATCAAATTGTCATGATGAGAAGCGAAACGGAAAATGTAAGAATTGAAGACAACATCACCAGCCTTCCAACTGCAAATATTTGTTTAGATTTGGACTTCAATATATCACAACATATTAGACCATATTTTATGAGGAATAACATCCCATACTATGAAGCTGTGGCACATTATGTGGAGAGAGATGGCACTCGACAATATTATTTAGAAGTAGATAAAATTAAAAGACTGATAAAAATAGATTTTGATGCTAATGGCTATGATTATGTTAGCGAAATATACCATTATGGCGTGAAGCAGTGAATTGTGCTATAATGCTAGTATGGATACAACCGCCATTATTACAACAACAATTACTGCATGTGCGACAGTTGTAGTGGCTCTCTCAAATATGTGGATGAATTCCCAAAGGAAAAAAGACAAACTTGAAGCCCAAAAATTAGCCGAGAAAAATGCCGCCAAAAGTTCTATACAGAATATGATTACACAAGACATCATCAGAGTTGAATTACTTAGCAAAAACTCTGAAAACCATAAAGCTATATTAGAAGAATATGACAAATATAGAGCTAGTGGTGGAAATTCATACATTAAAGAGCAAGTGGAGGATTATTGCAAGTGGTACCAAAAGAAGAAGATGAGCAGATAGCATTGGTAAACTGGTGCCAATATAATGGAATTATATGCCACCATTGTGCTAATGAAATTGGTGGGGCTACTACTGCACTTAAAATGCGAGCCATTAAAGCTAAAAAGATGGGAACAAGTAAAGGATTCCCAGATTTACTTGTTTTAGTGCCAATCAAGGGGGTTACAGGTGAAGTAGATTCTTACCAAATGCTTGCTATTGAAATGAAGCGAAAAAAGGGGTCTACTACAAGCCCAGAGCAAAAAGAATGGCTAGAAAGATTAGAACTAGCTGGAATACCCAGTCGGGTGTGTAAAGGTTGTGATGAAGCTATTGATTTTATCAATGAATATATGGTAGAATAGAAAAGACCATATATTGTATGGTAGGACATATATTCTAAATACTTCATGTATCACTTACGGAATACTCGCACGGCATAAAACCTCGCCATTCAATGCGAGTATTCTTTTTTTATGCTATAATTAAATTATGAATTGCATGAATCAAACGCCCATCGTTGGCGAACTACAAACCCTCGCTATTAACCGTGGCACTTATGTCGGGTATAAGGCACAACGGCTAAATATGGACGGCACCCCAATCTTAACGCAAGCGGATGCCATTTATTTTGTCGTGAAAAAACAATGGACTGATAAAACAGCCCTCATTACCAAAACATTAGCCGATATGACTTTTGATGAACAAGGGTATTATCACTTTAGCATTAACCCTGAAGACACCGAAGATTTACCATACGGCAACTATGTATGGGATTTTACCTCTGTTTATGATGATGACGCTTATAGAGCAAAGCCAGCGCATGGCAAGTTCATAATTGGGAATAGTGCCGGCTGGATTATTAACGAAACGGAGGGTAACTAAATGGAACCAGAAAATATTGAACAAGAGATTTTATTGCAACCGGAGGTGTTACAGGTAGGCAAGGTCAATTCCGTGAATGGAATGACCGGTGATGTCGTGCTTACAACTTCCGATTTAGAAAACACCTCTGATTATCAGACTGGGAGTGATGTAACTAGTGCAATTTCAACCCATAACAGTGATGAAGAAGCACACCCGTATATTCAAGGCCAATTCGCTGGCAAGCAAGATAAGCTCACGGCTGGAACTAATATTCAGATTTCAGAACAAAATGTCATCTCTGCTACCGATACAACTTATAGTGCCGGAAATGGCATTAACATTAGTGGTTCAAATGCTATCTCGGTAGATACTACAATCGTAGCTACACAACAGAATTTATCAGATGAGGTTACAAACCGAGAAAATGCTGATATTTACCTACAACAACAAATTGATGGGATTAGTGCAAGCTCTGATGTGGTGGATATTGTAGGAACTTATGCCGAATTACAAGCTTATGATACACAACATCTAAAAGATAATGATATTATTAAAGTATTGCAAGATGAAACGCAGGGCGGAGCGACCACATATTATAGGTGGAGTACATCAACAAATACATTTACTCTAATTGGGCAAGAAGGCCCTTACTATACGAAAGCTAGCGCAGATGCCCAATTCGTGCCACAGACACGCACGGTGAATAGTAAATCACTTAGTGCTAATATAACGCTTACAGCTAGCGACGTGAGCGCACTTGGCACTTCTGATGTGGTGCAGACTACTGGCAGTAGCACAAGTCAGGTAATGAGCCAGAATGCTGTAACACAACAACTAGGAACGAAGTTAAATATTAGCGATTATGTAGTTGATGACCATTTAGCTAATAGCACAAACCCAGTAGAAAACCAAGTCTTATTTGGGTTATTAGGAAATATGCCATCCGGATTCTTTAGCGGAAGTGCTACCACTAGCGATAGTGGAACTGAGGTGCAATTTAATAATATTTTAGAGTTAGACGACATGCAACTCAATGGTGATACATTTCAGCAGACATATAGTGGTGCTAACCTTTACGACTATACCGATACTTATTTGGTTAATCCAGATATCACAGTAGGTAGTGACGGTTGGATTACTGCAACTTATGACAATTCAGCTGGTCCATCTACTGTGTATGTTCAGTATTATACAAATCCAGTTGCACTTACAGCAGATACCAATTATAATGTTGTGCTAGAAGTAGAAACCGTTACCGGAACTGGTTATCTAGTACCTGTTACAGGAAATGTGGCTTCACAATTCACAGCAGATTGGTTAGTTAGTTTTGACAATCTATCTAATAATACTGTTTATACACATACTTCTAAAACAAAAGCTGACTTATCTAGCTCAACAATTTCATTGCGTAGTTTGATAACATTTAATGCCGGTCAGAGTGGTTCAATCAAATTCCGACTCTCACTCTTAGCAGATACTTCTGTAACGCCACAGACTTTTGTCTACCAGCCATTCGTTGGTGGCACAGCATCCCCTAATCCCGACTATCCACAAGATGTGCAGGTGGTGACTGGCGAGCAGACGGTGACGGTGACTGGGAAGAATTTGTTTGATGTGAACGGTATCGTCAACCTAGCACCATCTATAACAATTGCTCAAAACTCGAATTACAGAGGTTATTACATAAAAGCAACTGCTGGTGACACTTACACGCTATCAAGGGCTTCTACCGATGCTCCACAAAGGTTTAGGGTGGTATTTACGAAAGTAGAACCAGCTAATGGCGTGGACTTCTGGGATGTGAACGGCTATCCAGCGAGTATCCCTAATACAGATAATCAAACAGTGATTACTTTTACTGTTCCAAACGAGATGAATTATATATTCATTTATCTTGCCAATAACGGCTCCACAATAACCGAGAGTGAAAAAATACAGCTCGAACAAGGTCAGCCTACCACCTACGAACCCTACCAAAGCACCACAAAGACTGTTGACTTAGGCTCTATCGAACTCTGCAAGATTGGCGACTACCAAGATTATATCTACAAGAGTGGGGAGGATTGGTATGTGCATAAAGCAACATTAAAACGAGCGTTGGGTGGATTAACTTGGGTTTCTTCGGGTGCTTCTGCATCTGGTGTTTACCGTATGGCTACTACTGATTTATCAAGCACGATATTATACCCAAGCTCAGACACACAAGTATTCCAAGGATTATGCACCCACTATACACCTCGCACTGCTAGTGGCACATATTATGGTGGTTTAGGTATTAGTGTGGGCAATAATGGCTATGTGCAAGTTTATGACCCCGATTATAACACTAGCACGAGTGCCTCATCGTTTAAGACTTGGTTGGATAATAATAGCGTTACATTGTACGCAGTTCTCGCTACTCCCACCGACACCAAAATCACCGATAGCACGCTGATTGGGCAGTTGGAGGCGGTATTAGATGTTCAATGCTATTCACAGACAAATATCAGCGTGGAGGCTACTAGTGCGAGCGATTTGCCTGCTATTTTGGACTTAGTAGCTGTTAATGCAAACGCACAAGGGTTAATTTATAAAGTAAGAGGTAGTTGAGCTTGATTTATGCAAAAATGTGGGTTATAATATAGTTATTCCACCTCCCTTATACCTCCTAAGCGAGTGTGGAGGGATATATGCACATCATTAAACCTGCCGAAGCAGGTTTTTTGGTTGTGGAAAACTAAACATTTTTTAATTTTTATGTAAAAAAGTATTGTATTATTTAAAATAGTTGTGTATAATAGAAATATCAATAACAAACGAAAGGAGAATTGATGAAAATATCAATTAACGAATATAAACATAAAGCACCTATCAAGGTTAGACGAATCACCCCGCAAAGATTATGCGAAGAACAACTAACTCGGATTAATAATTTAATACAAACTATTAATGCAGATTTAAGGAGTGTTTAATGGGTAAAATTATGATTTATGCCGAGGAAGTTTATGGCGAAGAATACCCAGATATAACACAAGGAGATGAAAATGTATAATGAAGAAGAATTCGGAGAACCATATGATTATATGGATACTCCACGCTTTTGGGCTGAGCAAGAAATGGAGCGTAGATTAGTAGAAAATTATAATGAAAGGAATGAAAGAAATGGCGACTAAAACCACAGAAATTGCAAAAAGAACTGAGGAAATAAATTTGAACAACCCTCAGGGTGTGCTGGATTTTGCTAATATCCTTAAGGAATTAGTGGTAGACAATAAATTATACACACAAATTAAAGGTAGAAACTATGTAAATGTAGAAGGATGGCAAATTGCTGGGGCTTTTACGGGGATTTTTCCGGTAGTAGAGGTTGTAGAAAATTTAAGCCAAGGGACAAACTATAAATACCGGGCTGAAGTTAGCCTGAGAGATAGCACCGGCAATAAAGTTGGATATGGAGTAGCTATATGCACAAATAAAGAGCCGGGGAAGTCTTTATTTGATGAATACGCCGTCTGTTCTATGGCTCAGACGAGAGCGATTGGCAAGGCATTCAGAATGAAAATCGGATGGCTCCTAAAGGTTGCCGGCTATGAAACAACCCCAACTGAAGAAATGGACACTATAATAGTAAAGGAGCGAAGATGAGTGATTTTATTAAAAAATATGGCAATTTAACCGTAGGGGAAGCGTTAAAATTAAATGAAAAGGAGAAACAATAAAATGTCAGGAACTAAAGCTGGAGGCCTAAAGGCCGCAAAAACCAATAAAGAACTACACGGA
>Ga0310690_10002656_pt1 | contig 28619 bp, 24 predicted proteins | sample AusTroGonzalo_MG_2_FD_207661 | JGI IMG/M metagenome (GOLD analysis project Ga0310690, IMG submission 207661) | Bovine rumen microbial communities from tropical cattle in Woodstock, Queensland, Australia - Gonzalo_04 (v2) (version 2) | ecosystem: Host-associated > Mammals > Digestive system >...
AAACAGAATCTGAGATTTGCTTAGGGGCTTACATCTTTATTTGACTTATGCTAATTGACGATAAGATATTAGACGACTTGACGAGGCGGGCGCAAAACTCGCCTCGTCGTCGCATGAACTTGAACTTCCACGAAAGTCTGGAGGACAAGTGCCACCGCTTCCTGAATGCTGTGGAACCTGATGCTGATATACCCATCCATCATCACCCCACCAAGGAAGAATCTTTCATCCTGCTGAGAGGCAAAGTGCGGGTGACCACCTATAACGACGACGGCACTATCATTGAAGATATCATTCTCGACCCCTTGCAAGGCCGCTACGGTGTGAACATCGGCAAGAACGTGTGGCACACGATAGAGGCATTGGAATCGAGCGTGATTTTCGAGTGCAAGGAGGGACCATTTGTGCCGCATGAGGAGGAAGGCGTTTTGAAAGTTTAGAGTTTATAGTTTATAGTCAGTTCGCTCATCAGGCTCGCGGGCCATAGCAGGGAAGTTGATAGTGGAAAGTATGAAGTACGTTAAGGCGGTTTGGGTGTTTTGCAGTTATTTGTTTTGGCCGAGATGGAAATAATGATGTAAGATGGATGATGTTAGAAGGATGATGTGAATAATGTTGATAGTTCAATACGATGAATAAAGATAAGCTTTACGAGAAATTTGTTTCGATGGTGCCTGTTAAGTCCAATGAAAAGAAGGACTATAGGGAGGTAGTAAGCGAAAACCTTAATTTATACATGCAGTATGTTAAGCAATTGGATGTCAACGAACGTCCGGATAATTGGGATGAGATAAAGCATCGGATTAAACAGCTTTGCGAAGGGATTAACCGCGCTATTGAGAGTGAATACAGGGGCATGCGCCATTCAGCATACACCACAATCAAGAACCAACTTGACGGCTATAAAACACTAAAAACCGAAATACCAGGGCTTTCGTTGAAAGAGAATGTTTTTGAAGTGAAACGTGGTGCTGTGGCCTATAGGATGAGAACAGTTGCTTTGGAGGAGCAACACAAGCTAAAACCTAAAGACATGTTTCACATTCCGCTGGACAAAAGGGGGTTGGTGGTGACGCAACGATATAGTGTTCCTGGTTATCCTTGTTTGTATTTGGCTCATAGGGTGTACGGCTGCTGGGAGGAGATGGGTAGGCCTGATTTTGGGACGACGATGGTTTCAAAGTTCAAGGTGCAGAAAGATTTTAAGATGCTTGACCTCCGTGTGCCTTCAAAAGCCGACCGGGATGCGGACATGGTTAGGTATATGTCGTTTTTCCCTTTGGTAATTGCCTCGATGGTGCAGGTGAAAAACAACAAGGATACCTATAAACCAGAATATCTGATCCCTCAGTTGTTGACAGAGTGGGTCATTTCGAAAAATAGTGAAGAAAAAGGCAACGGCGAGATTTTAGGCATCATGTACACCTCGTCGCAAAAGAATGACGACTTCGATTACCCTAGTGACAGTTTTGACAATTATGCCATTCCTGTTCTGAAGCCTTTGGGAAGCAAAAATTATTGCAAACGGCTTATAGATTATTTCTGGCTGACCGCCCCAACGTATTATGACCTTGAGGTGCTTAGGCAGGGGGAGAGGATGAATGCGGGGAGCTTTGGCCTGAGTCCGAAAGAACTAAAAACTCAAAACCTGAAAACTTCACACTTTGGGGTGATGGAGAAATATCTTGACGGCAAAGAACTGAAAATGATAGATGAAAAATCTTGAAAAAATCAACAGCTGCAATTTGTTAGTTGCAGCTGTTGTGTTTTAGAACAGTAACCATTTGTTGTGTTTCCTAACCACGGGGATGGCTTTGTTGTTGGTGATGAAATAATGCGAGCGGCAGGGGAGGTCCCAATTGCCGATGGAAGGCCAAAGGCTTATGGTTTCGCCATCGTAGGTCAGTTTCCATTCCTCCGGGTCGAGCGGCGTGTCGATTCGGTGACCGCAGCCACAGGCGCACAAGTGGGCAGCAATCTTGTGTTTTAGGCTCACGTAGATTATGCCTTCCTGTAATGTGGAAGGAATGGAATCGACGAAGGCGTGCTTAAAACTCTTCGCTTTCATAGTTGTCGATGATGTTACAATTGGTAGTGTAGATTGAACAAGGCTCATGTTGGATGTCGGCATAAAAACCAAGCATCTTCTTCCACCGGATGACGGAAAGGTCGGCAGCCAACGCGTTCAGTTCGGCTATCTGTATGTCGGTGGCATATTCGTCGTTTTCAGCTTCCTCGCTTCCCATAACAGCTGATAGGTGCTGGTAGCAATCGGGTGTTCCGATAGCCACGTGAATCATTCCGGATAGTTTGCCATCGGGATTCTGGCCGATGCCCATTCCAGAGTCGATAAAAGGGATATGATGGTCAATCAGGTAGTCGGCAATTTGACGTTTGGCGGCCACCGCGTCGAGTGAGAGAAACACATAGTTGAGCGTGTCGAGCTCGGAAAGGTTGTCAGATTTGACCATCACCGCATGAGGCACGATGCCTTTGTGCATGTTGCCGTAGATTGAAGCATAGTAGTCCACTTTTTTAGGTGCTTTCGACAGTGCTTCCATTTCCATTGCGCCTGGTGCGCGGAAAGCGTTGTGTGTGTTGATCTCGTCGGCATCGAACAGGTGGATTTCGGCAACGGGCAGTTTTGCCAAAAGGTCGAGGAGATACGACCCTGTGCCGCCAAGACCGATGATGCCTATCTTTAGTCCCTTGAACTTACTGTAGAGACTGGTGATTTTTGCACGGCTGGCGTTGGTGTCCATATAGCGGAGAGGGCTTTCTTCGGCAGTGTCATCAAGCGGCGTGTTGATGAAATGCCAAGCCTCTGGATTCAAGCAGAGTGCAGGAGCCGCGATGAGGTCGAAGTAATGTTTCACCTTTTCGTAGTAGTCGGGATAGTCGCCGTTGGGCGGAAACTCTTCTTTCTCGGCATGGCACGAGAAGAAGAAGTTGCTGCGAATTCCTTTGCAGGTTATCTGTCCTCCGTTAGGGTTGACCAACGACGGCAGAGGGTTGCCGTTGACATCGTAAGGCCGTTCGCCAACCCAGTGGGCGGTGTGGTCGTTGGGACGTATGGTCCGGTCGCCCGATGTGCATAACGGCATGATCAGAGTGCCGTCTTTCATCTCGCGGTTGGCGTTGAGATAGGGAATGTGATGGACGATAAGACATCCATCACACGCCTCCATCACAAACCCTTCTTCCTGCAAACGGTGCAGATCGGAATTAAGACTGGTGAGTGCTTCTAACATTGAAATCCATTTTGTTGCATACATACACTTCGGTTCCGGGTGACATGTGGCCCGACGGGTTCTGGCGGGGGCCGTGGCTATACTTCACGATATAGCCTGCCGCTCCCTGGGCGGGAACGTGGGCGTACTCCACAATCTGCTCGAACGTCACTTTCTCCTTGTGATACTCGTAAGGGGTTCCGTTAACAAAGATGACGGTCTTGTGTGCCAGGGTGATGAATTTCTCGACACCGGGCTTGCCCAAGTCGATACGGTCGTCGCACCCCACATAGTGGTCTTGCCAGCCATGCGGCATGTCAACATAGAGTTCTGAATCGGCGGGCAGGCCTGCCGATTGTCGGATTTCCAAACCAGTCACAATCTGGTTTCTGCTTTCGTAATTCTTGCCGTCCACTTTGAAGTGGAAGGTCTTTGGGCCGTGTTGGCCGGGAAACTTTTCCTTTTCCATGTTTATAATATTTATATGATTATTTTTTCTGCCATTGAATCGTCAACCTCCTCTCCGGCGCTTTCATAAAAGATACGTTGAAGCGTGACATGAAATTTTTTTCTGAGGGCGGTTGTCACGCTTGGAAGTATATATAATGAAAACAATATCTTGAGATATGGTAAAAAACAGAATTAGACAAGACTGCTTGAAAGCAGATGAATTGATGAGGGTCATCCGTGAGAAGGTTGACTCGGACAGGGAGGAAGCTATGAGTGCTTTCGGTGAGCTCTACGACATATATAAAGGTGTGCTGTGGGGACTATGCGTTAAGGTGTGTGGCGACAATGCGACTGCTGATTTGGTGTACGGAAGAACTTGGAAAAACATCCAGAAACACCCCAATTACGATTACCTGAAATACAATGTTTCATTCGAGACGTGGATGTCGCGCATCGCCTACAACGCCTGGCGTGATGTGATGAAGAAAACGGTGCCGATAGCTGATGATACAATAGACGACATTATTGCATCGGAGGTGGGTATAGAGGAAGAGGAGAGTGAACCTTCGGCCAATGCAAGACTTATTGATGAGGCCATGGCAGAGTTGACGGAAAGGGAAAGAGAAATACTGAAAATATACTTGACATACGATACGGATAAAAAGCTACACGTACCCCAGGATGTGCTGGACGAACTCCAAAGGAGGTATCAAACTACGCCAGCCAACCTGAGAAAGATAAAAAGCAGAGCACTTGAGAAAGTGCGTGATTACGTCAGAAAACATCAGTAATCAGTTATATATTTAAATCAATTATGGAAAAAGAGAAGAATGGCTTGGATGCTTTCGAGGTGGAAGTGGTTTCCGCTTTGAGATCGACAGGTCATCTGTTCCCCAAAACGGACAGAGAAATGGACTACTTTTTGGAGCATGCCGAATGTGTGCCGCTGCCCGAGAAGTACCGCACACCCGACTTTCTTTTCACGGAGGAAAGCAGCCCTGTGGAGAGAATGAAAACCAAAACGATTGACATTTCCGGCACCGCTCAAAGCTGGGCAATGGCTGCCAGAAACGGGAAAGACCTTCCTCAGTCTATTCTCGACAAAATGAAGGAGGACAAAAAGAATTCACAAAAAAAATGACTCAAAACGAATGGCGCAAAAGAGAACTGGAGGACCTCGCCGATTTTATAGCAACAGAAAATGGAAATGACAGGCTGCCTGTGGATGTGGCCGCAATAGCCGAAGAAAACGGCATTACCTACTGCCTGGGCGACTATCAGAACTATTTCGACGGGATGTTGGAATACGAGGATGGCAAGTTCCATATCTATCTCAACAATTATGGCAGCTACACGCTCAAGACCCCACGTCTCAGGTTCTCTTTTGCACATGAGTTAGGACACTACTTTATTGATGAACACCGCTTGACGTTGGAGTCGGGCAGGTCGTTGCATCATCCGTCAAAATATTGTTTCGTCCAGCGTAACCCTGTGGAAAAGGAGGCCGACCACTTTGCGTCGTGCTTGCTGATGCCACGCAGTTTGTTTGAAAAGGACTGCCAGGGCAAGTTTTCGTTTGAAAAACTGGATGACTTGAGCAAACGCTATGGCGCGAGTCTTCCGGCCACGGCTTCACGCTATATGGAATACGGCTCGATGCCTATTGCCATGGTGTGTGCCAAGGACGGAATAATCCAATACAAGCTGTTCTCGGAAGATTTTCCGTACAAATGGTTGAAAACTAATCACACCAACAAGGTTCCATTGCTGACTTGTGCGGGTGACTATTTTGAAAACGATGTTGTGTGCGAAAGTACCGAGGAGGTGGAGGCCAAAGAGTGGTTCTCGACTTACGACAACCTGGATGGCGTTCACGTTTATGAACACTGCGTGTATCAGAAAAACTACGGTAGGACTTTGAGTATATTGTGGTTTGGATAGGTGCTGAGGCTTGGTTTTGCTTAAGGCTTAGGTGCTTATGTATTACGGTTAAAGGTCGGATGCCTTCGGGTATTCGGCCTTTTTTGTGTCTAAATTGAGAAATTTTCGGTAATTCGAAAGAAATTTGCCGAGAAGCCCTACCGCTCATAAGAGTTCAAGAATTCAAGGTCAGATTCCGTTAAAGGGTCTGGCCTTTTTTCGTTTTTTCCCGTCGCGATTTGAAAGATGTGGGTAAATATATTGGTGAAAACGATCCACTTTTCTTCAGTTGAGCGGCATGAAGATGGTTGTTGTACAACTTTGATAATCATCGGATTGCCGCTCTTTTTAAAAAAAGTTGAAAAAAATCAGTATTTTTGCGTCGCGATTTGAGGAAAGCGGGTAAATATAATGGTGAGAGTCAATAGAATTACCAACATGAAAAAACAAACGCATTATGAAAGCGAAAATGACGGATGAAGATAAACATAAACAGCGTTTGCGCCTCAAAGCTGTTACCAAAGAGCAGTGGGCCGAAGCTTTCGATGACCTCACCGAGGCCTTGAGCAGCCCAAAACTATTGGGGGGCTATGTAGTGAATGGCCCCCACAACCGCAAGATGTTGGTGGGCGCCCGCACCCTTTACGGTGCTCATAGCCACTACAACCTGGGTACCACCAATGTGCTCTATCACTATCAGGCCGATCTGATCATCGCCTTGTATGACGGAAAATGGCGTTGGCCCGAGGGTGTGAGCCTCTCCGAAATGCTCATCCGCATGGCCTGCAGCCGCCTCCCGAAAGCCGTGGAGAAATACAAAAACCAAAAGGCCAAGGAAGAAGAGCTGGGCATCAACACCACGCCCGTGAACTTCGATGTGGACTTGATTGGCAAGGAAGATGAAGACCCTGATGAACCAGATGAGGAACTGGCGCCAGTGCTCACTGACGCCGATGACTCTACCGATGACTCCACCGAGAAATCCACAGAGAGTCCTTCGCAAGACGAAAACGACTCTGTCGAAAACACGGCATTTGGGGCTGGCGTGGACATCAGACACAAGCGTTGGGAGTTGGTGTGTGCCGCTGCCGACGACGACCCCCAACTGGCCATGTATGTTCAGATTGTAGGCGAGAGCAAACGCCTGAAGGACGTGCGCGAAAAGGGCGGTTACCAGCCGGGTGACACCGACAAATTGATCAAACGACTAAGAAGAAAAGTAAACAAATTGAATAACAACTATGGATCGTAAAAGGAAGGAACACCTGCAGGAGCTGTATGCTGCATGGGATACCACAAGAGAAGAACACATGGCCCTTATGATGAAGCTGGTCGATTGCCTCAACGCCGATGTGGAGAAAGAGGAAGAAGCCGCCATATCGGGCCCAATAGTTAGGATGACGGAGCCCGCCAAAGGGCGGGCTGCCGCCGCAAAGCCGTCTGCCGTAACGGATAAATTGTCCATGGTCAAATCGGTCGATATAGTAGATCGGTTGAAAGAAAGGATGGCCAAAGACAAGGCGGTCAAAGACAAAAGGTCGGCGGTGATGAAAATAGCCGCTAAAAGGAAACCAACAAGCCCTGACACCATCGAAATAGAAGGCGTCGGCCTGAATGTGGAATGCCTGAAAGAGGGTAGCCCGTTGATGATGAAAGCAACCGAGGGGAAACCCAACAGGTTGCGACATGGGAAAACAAAATCGTCCCTGCGCAACCAAGGTTCCAAGTCAACCAGAGGACGACGAAGACGATGAGTGAATAGGTTTTCCCTTCCCCTCATGTAATGGGGGTCAGGGGGAGATAGGGCTTTCGTGGAAACACGGGAGCCCTTTTTTATTCCCTTTTGCTTGGTATAATGAGTTCGTGTGAAATCAATTATCAATTATCAATTGTCAATTATCAATTATCAATTATCAATTATCGAAATGAAGTACTTTACCAAAACCGAGTTAATTAAATGCTTTCGCGAAAGAAAGGAAGACCGCTGCCCTGAGTGCCGTCTTACCTCGGCTGCTCACAGCCTCCCCAATGGTGCAGAGGCCGCTTTGGAAGCCCTTGTGGACAATATGCTCGACCCAGCCCGTGAAGCGCTGAAGAAGCCGATTTACTTGACCAGCGCTTTTCGCTGTCCCCTGCACAATGCTAAAGTGGGCTCGAAGCCTACCAGCCAACACATCAAGGGCGAGGCTTGCGACATCTACTGCGGCACGCCCGAGGAAAACCTCGAGCTCGCCAAGATTCTGGTCACCCAAAACAACTTCGACCAGATGATCCTTTACGTGGACTCGTCCACCTCATTGGCTCCGTGTTTCATACACGTATCCTACAAACGTATTGGCGAAAATCGCCATCGTATCCTGAAGCAGGTCACGGGCACTGCAGGCTACGTTGTGGTGGCTCGCACGGAGTTACTTTAAGTCACACAGTTAACCATTAAATTTAAAGGAGAACCAAACTATGGGAAAAGCAAAAAAACTACTGAAAGACCTCAGCGGCAAAGTTGGCTCGCTGGTGTTCTCGCAAAAAAAGAGCGGCGTAACGTCGGTATACGTCGCCCCTGAACCGAAGAAAGTGCCGACACGTTCCAAATCGCAGATGCGCCTCCGTCTGGCATGGATTACCCTGGCCGCCTTGTACGTCCAGTTCCAAAAGACGCTGAAGCACAGTCACGAAGGCTTGAAGCCTGGCATCACAGACTACAACGCCTTCCTCCAAGACAACACCAAGAACTGTCAGGTCTATCTCTCGAAGACCGAACGTCAAAATGGTGGCTGTCTGTTGCTGCCCTGCCAAATCACCCGTGGCTCGCTCCAGAGCATCGACTATGTGAAGAACGGCTCCGACGTGCTGGTGACCGACATCAACCTCGGTAACCTCACCATCGATGCCGATACCACCATCGCCGACTTCTCGGTGGCCGTGATGACCCAGAACGACGACTATGAAGAAGGCGACTTGGTTGTGTTTTTCCATGGCGTTCAAAACGTTCATGCCGTTTCTGGTACCCCCCGTGCCAAGATTAGCGGCTTCAAGGTGAAGCTCGACCTGGGCAATGAGACTCCGCTTTGGGATGTGGTCTCTGATCTGGGTTTCAGCACCGTGGACGGCTGTCTTGGCATGAGCCAGCCCATCACCGACGGCGCTGCCGCCTGGGTGCATTCGCGCGAGGATGAGCAGGGTAACCTGATGATTGGCACGCAGAGCCTGTTTGTGGACAGCTCGGTGTTGGCAGGCTATACAGGCGATGCCGCCTTCGATGCCAGCGTGGCCAGCTACGGCGGGCTCACGGCAAAGAAGAAAGCCTTTCTTCATCCTGACAATGACACTAATATGGTGGTTTGATAGGTGGCGGCCCTTCGCGCCCTTCGACGCTTCGACTATGCTCAGCGACCGCAGGCTCAGCGACCAGCTCAGGGATCTTTTCTTATACAAAGGTCTGGGGTGCCTGAGCTTGTCGAAGCCCCCATGTCTAATAGCATTAGTGTAATAAATGAATGAAACGTGTTAATAAAACAATCAAAAGAAAGGAAAAGAATCATGAATTGGACGGACATTATTTTAGGTGTCTTGACGCTGCTGAGTGGTTGCGGTTGGTTTGTCTCGGGCCGCAAGTACAGGCAGGAAGTGAAGAGCCAGAAGGCGGACAACCGCCTGAAGGATATGGAGCTGGCCATGCTTTACGTGGAGCAGTTCGAGAAGAACATCGCCGAACTCCTGCGGCAGGAAGTCAGGGAATTGCGAGACGAAGTGAAAGGGCTACGAGATGCGGTACAAAAGACTAATGATTGCAGCTATAGTGACGATTGTCCTGTGCGTGCAGGGCTGCGGAACAAGCAGGCGGGCAAGTAGTTCTACGAGGAGTGTGGTGAGTTCCGCGTATCAAGCGGACTCGGTGCGCGAGCAGGTGGTGGTCGCCATCCATGATACTATCAGGGAGGTGACCACCATCACCGTTCGAGAGAATGAGCGTGGAGACACCTTGAGGGTAGTGCAGGTTACGGACAGGACGCGGTCTTCGAAACGAGACCAGACCAGGTTGGTGGTGGAACGCTTGGAGATGAGAGCGGACACGGTGGAGAAAGCGTTTCAGGAGCTGCAGACCCAGGAACCTCAAGCCATACGCGGTGTTGGGGAGAGGAAGTCTTCGAGGTTTGTTGATGGACTGAAGTGGGTGTTTTGGATTTTGGTGGCGGTGTTGTTGTTGATTGGAGTGATACGGTTTCGAGGAAAAGCATAGATCCCCTGCCATCGCGCATGTCGGCGCAGGGATGACATGCTTTTCTGGGTCTGACAGAAAGCGAATTCGGTACCGAATTCGCTTTTTTTGTGCCTAATAATCCAAAATATGTGTATCTTTGCCGCTACAAAACAAAGCCGTATCCTCACTGAGATGAAGACGATGCGTTGACATCGAGGTCGGTGCGGGGAATCATAACCATCTGATCCGGAGGTCATTCAAATGGAAAGGAGAATAGGCACAGTCCTTATTTATGTGGAAAACCGCGAAGCCGCGCCGCAAGTGAACGCGGTGCTTTCCCGTCATGCGGGCATCATTATCTGCCGTCAAGGTTTTCCGCGCGAGCATTACAGCCTTATTTCCGTCATCTTTGAAGGCACTACCGACGAGATAGGTTCCCTCACAGGCCAGTTGGGTCGTATCGAAGGCATCGAGGTGAAGTCGGCATTACTGAAAACTTCGAGACACGAGACTTCGTGACTGCGGGACGTGTAGAATGTCTCGCAGTCCCGTGCCCCGCAGTCTCGCAGTCAAATAATTATGTTATATTTTTGAACAACAACTTAAACATCAAACAGATATGCAATTCAATCCGGAAAAATGCCGCATCCCTGACGAGCCGAACCGCCCGTTCATCTCTTCGGAAGAGATTTGGGATTACATCAACAACACGAAAAGCACCCCTGAGCGTGTGCACGAAATCATCCAAAAGTCGCTGGACAAGAACCGCCTGACGATGGAGGAGACGGCCGTCCTCGTCAACACCACTGACCCGAAGTTGGTCGAGGAAATCAAGGAAGGCGCGAGAGAGCTGAAACGCCGCATCTACGGCAATCGCATTGTGCTGTTTGCCCCGTTGTATGTGGGCAACTATTGCGTCAATAATTGCTCCTACTGCGGTTTCCGCTCCTCGAATAAGGAGCAAATCCGCACCACTTTGACCGATGAGGAACTCGTCCGCAACGTGGAGGCTTTGGAGGAAGACGGCCAGAAGCGCCTCATCCTCGTCTATGGCGAGTCGCCGAAGTATTCGCCAGAGTATATCGCTCATACCGTGAAAGTTACCTACGCCACCAAGAAAGGCAAAGGCAGCATCCGCCGCGTGAACATCAACGCCGCGCCTTTGGATGTCGAGGGTTTCCGCACCGTGAAAGAGGCGGGCATTGGCACCTACCAGATTTTCCAAGAGACTTATTGCCCCGAAATCTATAACGAATACCACCCGATTAATACCAAGAAAGGCGACTACAACTACCGCCTCACCTCGATGGACCGCGCCCAGCAGGCCGGCATCGACGACAACGGCTTGGGTATTCTTTTCGGCCTTTATGATTGGCGTTACGAGGTGCTGGCCATGATTCGCCACACCAACCACTTGGAGGCTTGCTTCAATGTGGGTCCGCACACGATTTCATTCCCGCGCATCAAGGACGCTTCGGGCTTGAACATCGACAAGAAGTATTTCGTGGATGATGATACCTTTGAAAAGATTATCGCCATTTTCCGTTTGGCTGTGCCATACACGGGTATGATTCTGACCGCCCGCGAGGACGCCGCCTTCCGTGCCAAGGCCATTGAATACGGCATTTCGCAAATCGACGGCGGAACCAACCTGCAAATCGGCGACTACAAATACCACCACGAGGAAGAGGAGAAGAACAGCGACAAGCAAGAGGACCAGAACCTGCACCGCGAGCAGTTCAAGATTGGCGACGACCGCTCGTTGGGTGACATCATCGACAAGCTCCTCGACCACGACTTCATCCCGAGTTTCTGCACCGCCTGCTACCGTTTGGGTCGCACGGGCGAGCACTTCATGGAATTCAGTGTGCCGGGCTTCATCAAACGCTATTGCACGCCGAATGCCATCCTCACTTTGACTGAGTATTTGGTTGATTACGCCACGCCCGAAGTGGCCGCCAAAGGCTGGAAGTGCATCGAGAACAACTTCAAGAACGTTGACCCGAAATTCTTGGACGAGTTGAAGGCTCGCATCGAGCGCATCAAGCAGGGCGAGCGGGATTTGTATTTCTAAAACCTAAGGTTCCCGAGCCTGTCGAAGGGTTCCCTATAAAAGAAAAGCCTTTGTTTTATCGAAGGCTTTTCTTGTTGTTATTATTTTAGAATATCATCCTGCATCTTCCCAAAACACCTATGAAAGCGATGTTTAAAATCAATAGAGAAAATATCCTGCCTCAACTGTGTAATGAATTTCATTCCATGAGGGCTTACCTTAGAATTTGAACCACCAGCAATCATCCTTGCCAGTTCCAAAATCTTTGCATCTGTGTAACGCTCCTTCAAATCCATCAACCTCAAAGCCTCACACTTATGGTATTCATACCGTTCTTTCAGATAAAAAGCTTTCACCTCCTCATCATAATCTGGGTCTAAATATGTATTGAACCGCAATTCATAGTCATCCATCCTCTTTTCGAATCCGATTGTTGAACATTCGCCTTTTTTGTTCACTACTTCAATAGTTACATTCCTCTCAAAATCATAATGCTGATTCGTTGGACTCAGTTTTTTTCTTAACCTCGAATCTGCATATATCTGCTTCTGACCTTTAATTCTACTGCCATTGCACATTTGACAAGATGGCACAAAGTTAAATAAAGAAAGACCAACAATGGGGCACCTATTTTTATCAAGTACATGATCCAAGTCAAACTGAGCTTTCTTCCCCATGGTATGATTGAAGGGGTTTACATACGCCATATCACAATAGTGGCAGGTATGAATTTCAAAGCCATTCTTTTTGTCCATAAAAAATCCAGCAATAAGTGGCTGTAGTTTTTCCCAATTCACTCCTTTGCTGTCTTTACACGCATCGTATGAAAATAATGCCTTGCAATCTTTATACAAAATGTCCGTTTTTTCAAGTTTAAGTGCATCAAATACTTCATATATATCTGCCAGTTTTTCAAAGTCCAACACCAGCATATCGACATATTTCTTTGGCAATAGAGATTTGAACCGTGCATCTTTCAATTCAAGCTTCTTACGCAAAGCCCCCCATTTAGTCTGTCTGATGTTTAGGTTTGGAAATATTTTGGGAAAGGTTTCCGTCAAAAACTTAAGATGCTTTTTATCCCCATAATCCATCTTAATCATAATGTTTCTCCTTTCTTGCTCTCAATTGCTGCAATTGAGTCTCAGTTTCTGCTATCTTCTTATCAATATCCTCAATAGTCTCTGAAGCAGGGAGATAAGCTTCCATTTCATCCATCATCCTTCGAACTAATCCTTGGAGATATTCATCTGCAATTAGACTGGAGACGTACTTATATCTCAACCAAACATCAGTTTTTCTTTTTACCAATCCAGCCTTGTCATTACTATCTGCAAACTCATTATAAAATTTCAGAATCTCCTCAACATTTTTACGAGCCACATCGCCTATTGAATATTCAATAAAGAAGTTTTCACCTAGCATTTCATGAATGTTGCCGCAGAAAGTCTCTTTGTTCTTCTTTTTTACTTCACCATCATCCAAATAGAGTGTGTTTGTCAGCGGTACATCCGAAAGAACAAATGGCGAATGAGTAGCAATCAGAATATTGACGCCACGAATAATATTTGGATTAATGTGGCACCACGACAACATCTGAACTAAACTTGATATAAAAATTCTCTGAAATTCAGGATGGTAATACAACTCTGCCTCATCGAACACTAAGCATACATTATGATACCTAATACGATATTCTCCTTCAGTAACACTTTGTAGATTTTTTAGATGATAAATAATATAACTGATACTGTGCATAAATTGTCGCTCTCCACTACTCATCTGCGTTAGTGTCTCCTTTTCCTTGTCGTTATCCCTTTTGGTGAAATTGATATCCCAATCAAAGATGGCAGGTGGCATCAGTTTACTGACTTCATCAAACGTTCTAAAAGAAATCCTTCTTTTTCCGTCCTCACTTTTCTTCAAATTGTAAAGTACTGCTACATCCATTTTCGACCATCCATATTCTGTAAACTTGGTTGGATCTTCGTTAAAACCTTCCGGCACATCGAGATTTGAAGTATTGTAATGTCCCAATTCTACATATCGTAATAATTGGTGTATCTTTAGGTTGATGTGTATGTCGCTGTCTTGGAATAGTATTTCTTTAATAACTGCAATCACTTTTTCTGGAGCATAGTCTAAATAAAATCCGTATGTGTCTTTCTTTAATTGCAATTGTTCTTTATCAGTGAAACTTCTGATTCCCATCATGATGCCATAGCTTCGATAGTAGATGCAAGTCTTTAGTGTCTTGTAGACTAAATAATTTAACACAGCATCTTGCACTTCTTTCCGCAACCGCTTATAGCCTATCTGATAATGACCTCTAAGGTTATGGTTCCATAGTTTCTTGATTTCACGCTTTACAATAGTGCAATTTTTGTTTAGAGGAAGCCGGTCTCTAAACAACTTGTTGAATTTGATATTATACCTGATTGCAGCCTTATGGTCGAAACGATAAACTATTTCGCATGGCATATAGATATTCATAAACTTCTTGTTCTGCGAACCAAACAAGATGGCGAGTGTAGCTAGCCGTTGTTTTGCCAAATCATTCTCGTTATCTATGTCAATATAGTCTTCTTCTGTGCGATATGGCACCATCACAATAGGTGTCACATAGCCGTCGTTTTTGTGAAATAGTCCTTTAATCCATCTCCCATTGATCTTGTCATTCTGGTCTATCCATAACTTGTTAGGTGCATAATCTCTTGGATTAAGTGAGTGAATGCTGTAGTTTGTACAAATTGTATAGAAAAAATGCCTTGTAAGCCGTTCCATTTTTGATTTTGATATATTCTTCAAGAAAGACTCTTTGTTGATGGCAGCATCATCCACATCAGAATAGTAGTTCATCTCCATACTCCCATAGTTGTAGCGCAAACTACCCACACAACCATCTACCTCATAAAAAAGAGTAGCATCGAACCCACAAGCTTCATTCAGTAAGTGCCCCCGTTGTGGATTTTTATCTAGTGTATTTTCATACCAAAGCTGATCAATTGTTTTCCATGCGAAATTATTGATGATTCGGTATAAAATATCAAGAAGCGTACTTTTGCCAGAGCCGTTTTTTCCAACAATACAGTTCACGGTGATGTCGAGTTTTTCATTTATGTCTTCACTCTCAACCACTGACTTATACATCTGCTTGCAGGCTTCCTCTCCTTGTAACTGTTCTTGGCTACGCCATTTCCAACCGTTCTCCTTGGTTGGTTCACAATAATCCCCGAACGGATACCACATATCGTCTTTCAATGCTTTCCTAACAAGAGGGTCACAATATCCAAGTTTAATACCAATAAGCCTCATATTATGATTTATTTATACTTCGCGACAAAAATAGAAAAAAATCAAACAGCAAAGTTGAAGTTGTTTCAGAAGTTGTTTAAAAAACAATAAAGATTGCTGTTCCAAGATGAGTTATCGAGGATATAGCCCAATTTGGCTTAGTTAATCCAAAATTTTTGGACGAACTGAAGGCCCGCATCGAGCGCATTAAGCAGGGAGAACGTGACCTTTATTTCTAAAACCTAAGGTCCCTGAGCCCGTCGAAGGGCCGATTCAATTTAAGTCGCGGGCCTTTCGACAGGCTCAAGGACCCTAAACAAACCTTCCGATTAGAATTAACCGATAAAAGAGAAAGGTGCCGATGAAATTTCTTTGGCACCTTTCGCATTGTTATTCAACTGCTTTTTCAAATCTTTGGGCAAATCTATCTTGCTCGCTTTTTGGGATTTGACATTGATTCGCTGTAAGCCGCCATGATGAAACACCTTTTTTGACTTCTTGGATGATGGACTCGGCTTCCTTTCGGTCAAGCATATATTCTTCGCAAGCGTCAAGGAGTACAGTCAAGGAGGCATCGTTGGAGTTGGATGAAATCAGAAGGCTTTGGGTCGTCATGTTGGTGGGATTCAGGTCGTAAGCGGGTGACAACTGCCATCCACGTTTGTCCAACAGGAAGCCGTGGTTTCTGAAATGGTCGTCGTGGTTGCCAATGCAGATGCTGAAAGCCACGCGACGATACAACTCTTTTAGCATGGCGTTAGTGTCGGCAACCCCTGTTGAACCGATGAGTAGGTCCACAATATCCAAGTAGCCGTGCCCGTTAGAAGCATTGTCTCCGTCTTTTAGTCCGGCCAAAGTCAAGGCGGAGGCAAAATGCTTGCGCCTGTGGTCGTCAGTACGGTCGAAACGGCGAGATAGTAAGGTGTGGTATCTCACACCGTCTAATTTCAATAGTCGGGTTTCGGCTGCAAGGATGCCAACTTTTTGCGCCAATACATGGGCAAAATGTTCCCATAGGGCCACATCATAGTCGTCGGAAACAGATGGAATTTTGGCCATGCACAAATGACCTTTTTCATCCATAACGTTGGCCTTTGGACGGGCACCTCCCAAGGATGAGCCTTGATGGAACAGGTTGTCGAGCCATTTTTCCGATGTCGGTTGCCCCAATTGTTCGTTCATCTCATACTCATGCGCCATGAAAATGAACTCGCGCAGACTGGCTAAAGGCGGTACAGTCATCTCATGGTCTGTCGTTCCCAAGAAAGTATCACCTTGTTTGAAACGGAATGCTCCCATACGCGAAAAGTCGTCCAATTGGATGAGGTAGTCGAAATCGGAGAAGGTTTTCGGGATGCGTTTTTCTTGGTCGGCTTTTATTCTTTCCCGTTTGTCTATCAGTCTTTTACCCCATCTGTCGGGCATGGCATCGCCAAAACAACCGAAAATGTCGCCCGTTTTGTATTGGTTGCCAGTATAATTCATCAGGTCGCCACTCAAAAGGAAAGTCCGGTGCGATTTAAGCCATTCGGCATCGAAGGAAAAACCATAGGAAGGCGTTCCTCTCAACATCTCAAAACTCAATGTGCCCATCAAATTTGGAACTGGAAGCCAATCGAAAGCCGCATACACTTGTAGTTTTTCCATCATTCCGTCTTTTTTGAGGCTCTTTGCCGTTGTTTCAAGTCCAAATCCTGCAAGTTGCGGCCAATTTCATCCTTTTGGGCCAACAGCAGGATGTCTTCGTCCAATTGCAGGGCATACAAGATGCGCAAATAAATGCCGATGGCCACGGTGGGCAGGCCTTTTTCCACGCGCATCACCGACAATTGGGAGCAGGTGGCGCGTTCTGCCACTTGCGATATGCTCAGGTCGCGCCTCAGTCGGGCCAACTTGATTTGTTCCCCGACGATTTCAAGGTTTTTGGAGAGTTTTCGGGGCAGCAGTGTTCCTTTGGTTGATTTTGTCATGATAAACTATCATTTAAGACTGCAAAAATAGGAAATAGTTTTATTATATGATAGTTTAAGGAGAAAAATTTGGATTTGTTTCGTCAAAAACAAAAAACAGGTTTCGCCAGAATAGGATGATGTTCATTATCGTTTTTTAGCCCAATTCCGACTTTTCCACCACTGAAAAAGTATGGACATAGCCTTTTAGTACGGACTGTTATATTATTGATTTCCAACGAAAATCAACAAAGACATTCAAAAAAAGTAAGGACATGGCCCCGTTGCACCTCGTCCGCCTCTTGACAAGCGTTTTTTCTGTATATTTTTGCGATGTCAAAACGTAAAAGTCATGAAGACGCATTTGAAATCGATCATTCTAATCATGGCAGCCATGATGCTGACCGCCTGCGACAGCCCAACGAAACGGCTGCAACAAGCGCAAACCTTATATCAAGAAGGAGTGCAACTGCGTGAGCAACGCCGCTCAGAGGAGGCTGCCGAGAAGTTCCTGCAAGGGTTGGCCATTGTGCAACATTCCAAGAAAACTGCGGATGTCATCCAGCTCGAAGGTCAACTCAGCGACAACCTCGGGGCTATGTACCTGAAACACGGGCTTTTCGAGGATGCCTTCAAGCAGCACCAGCGGGCCTTGAACTGCTTCAAGCAGACTGCCGATTCATCGGGCATGATGAACGCCTACCGCAACAGCGGACGGGCGGTGCGGGCGCAAGAGCAATACACCCAAGCCAAGCAATACTACGACTCGGCTTTCCGCATCGCCACCTTTATCGATGACAAGGCCATGCAAAGCGACCTCTACTTGGAGATGGGCCGCGACTACTACATGGAAACGGGCAACTTCGCCAAGGGCATCGAGAGCGTGAACAGGGCTTTGGAAAGCGGCCTCAACGACAATGACACCGACATCGCTCACATGACCTTGGGCATCCTTTATTATTACACGCGCGAAAACGACAAGGCGAAGCAGTTCTTGAACAAGGCCCTTCGCAGCGAGCGGTCGGGACTGAAAATGTCTGTTTATCAGACGCTTTATGCTATCGCCTACAGTGAGGGCGACTACCGGCAGGCGGTGCAATACCATCAGCAGTTTGCCGCAAACATGATGCAAGCCGATGCGGAACACGCCAACGAGACCCTCCAAAGGATTAAGTCGGAATACGAGTTGAAGGCGCAGCAGAGCGAGTTGGAAAGCCTGCACCGCAACCGCGACCTGAAACTGTATTTGGTTATCGCCTTGGCGGTGATTGCCTTGCTTGTCATCCTCCTGATTGTGAGGAAGAAAATCAGCGACCACAAGTTGGAGATGGAGCACTTCGGGCGGCAGGTGGAGCGCGACCAAAACCGCATCCACGAGTTGGTGAGCGACATGGAGAACCTTATCCGCACCAACGATGAACTACGGCGCTACCAGCAGACCCTCCCGCCGAAGGATTTGATGTCGATCCAGAAAATCTTGACGCGAAACAAGATTATGGTCACCGCGCAAGCCCTCACGGAAGAAGTGAACAACGACTCGCTCAACTTCGAGTTGACCGACAACGACTGGAAGGACTTCATCAGCCTGACGGACTTGATTTTCGACGGTTTCTCGCAGCGCCTCCTCAGCCTCTATCCCAAACTCGGCCAATGGGACGTGCGCATCTGCTGCCTGTCGAAAAACGGCTTCTCCAACCATGTGATTTCCATACTGTTAGACACCCAAACCGACTCTTACTACAAACGCAAGGCAAGAATAAAGCAAATGAAGATGGACCTCGGCAACGACAACCGTTCTTTTGAGGAAATCGTGAATGCTGTATGACGCGCTTTGCGTCATTGCGAGGAGGCACGACGAAGCAATCCAGAAAACAGAATAAACAAATAACAATCAAATAATTAGACCTATGAAAAAATTAGCATTAACTTTAGCGATTTGCCTCGGCTGCTTCGGCATCCTTGAGGCACAGAATGTTTGGAAGTCTATCAACTGCGACACCCCATTTCTCGGTGCGGCTTCCAACGGTGACCTTTTTGCCATGGCTGGCTACAGTGGTCTCCTTCGTTCCCAAGACGAAGGCGAAACGTGGACTCAAGTCAACGGCAATTATATGCATCAATGCATAGCCTTCAGCCCCCAAGGTCGCATTTTCGTGTTTCCTTCCAGCTACACCTATCTCCAGTATTCTGACGATGGTGGCGACACTTGGCATGAAACCGCGATTATGTCCTCATGTGCCTTGTATGATGTGGCGGGACTATGTGCTCCGTCCAATGACATCGTGGTAGTGTGGAGCACGAACGGTGAAACCTATTGGACCATTGACGGCGGCACGACATGGAGCTTTGCAGGTCTTGAATTGGACGAAGAGGCCCAAATCAGCGACATGATTGTCAATGCCGAGGGCGATGTGTATGTCAGCACTTGGTCGTATTCGGATGGAGATGCTGGCATTTTCCACTCTACCTTGTCCGACATGCAAAACTGGGAACTCGTTGCAGCCGAGGGCATAAACATTATGGATATGGAATTTGACCCCGAGGGCAATGTGGTGGCTTGTGGCTGGAGAACCGAAGGAAGTGTTGGCTTTCAGCATACGCCTGGCTTCTATCTGTTTGATGGCACGAGTTTAGCCATTGGCGATGGTGGAATCGTGTACAAGCCACAGTATTTGGGCCTTCAGGCTGTGCTTTCCTATTCCACTGACCATGGCGAGCATTTCACTGGAATTGGAGAGCACATTCCCCTTGTTGATATTGCTCCAGGCGGTGAAAATGCCCGTCTTTCCAAAGGGGCTGACAACCATTTGTATTTCGATGGCGGTGGAGAGTATTGGAAGAGCATTCAAAATGCCGACGAAATCATATCTGACATCCCGACCAATGTGGTGTATAACATTTGGAAGCCCCTGAATCTTCCAGGCTCGCTCGAGTGTGTGAACGCACAAGGAGACCTGTTCGGTACTGACCCCAGCCTTCCTGGCACATTGCTACGCTCACAAGACGAGAGTGAAACTTGGGAAACCGTGTTTACTGGTGGTTTTGGAAACTGCATTATTGGAAACAAAGGCAGAATTTTCCTGATTTGTGACCGTATCGTCAATTATTCCGACGACAACGGTGACACTTGGCAGCAGACCTCACCTATTAATGAAGGTACTGGCTTCAGTTATTTCGGTGACATGGGTATGTACTCTCCCTCAAATGACACACTTGTTGGATGGAAATCGCCTTACCTAACATGGACTTTTGATGGCGGTATCACATGGGATTCGACCCGTGTCGCCATTATGGAAGATTACCAAGAAATAAGCGACCTGCTCGTTAATGAAACCGGTGATGTGTATCTCAGTATCTGGTACTACTATGGCCCAAACATGGGCGTTTACCATTCCACACTTTCTGACATGCGCAATTGGGAACTTGTTGCTTTTGAAGGTGTTGGTGTCAAGGATATGGCATTTGACCCCGAAGGCAATATAGTTTGCGGCGTGTATTTCGGAGGCGATTTTTCGGGCTTCGAGCATGTTCCGGGGTTTTATGCTTTCTGGGCCAATCGTGTGGCCATTGCCGACAATGGCATCGTTTACAAGACCGCTATGACTATGTATGATAGGGCTGTATTGGCTTACTCCTTAGACCACGGCGAACATTTCTTTAATACCGTTGAGAACCTTCCTTTATGGGCAATGGCACCTGGCGGCGAAGACGGATTTCTCTCCAAAGGCTACGACAACCACCTGTATTTCTGTGGTAACCAACAATACTGGAAAAGCATCCCCAATGCCAACGACATTCCCAATGTGATTGCTTTCCCTTCGGAATGGTACTACGAAATCCAGAACGAAAACGGCAGCATCACCTACCAATATATGTATCAGGCCGGCGACACCATTGTTCAGGATGAGCCGACGCATATCCTTGTGAAAATCAACACGCTTTACGACAAGGGATTGCGTGAGGATGTGACGCGCGAGTATGTCTATATGCGCGACGGCAAGGTATATTGGTGGAACAAAATTCTGGAGGAATTTACCGTGCTGTATGACTTTGGTGCCCAAGAAGGCGACACTTGGGTCACCAAGGTCGGCACGGAAACCCTCACCATGCACGTGGATGCGGTGGAAGATATCGAATACGAGGGCAAAATCTATAGGATGTTGCGCGTGAGCGACCCCGACGACCTCTTCAGCGGCAACATCGTGTGCGGTATTGGCCACCTCACGAGTTTCTTCCCTGAACGCCTGATGGACAACGGAGACGGCCTGCGCGTGGAGGGTCTGCGCTGCTACTGGGTGGAGGACGAACTGGTGTTCAATCCCAACGGCGAAGAGTGCGATGCTATCTATGAGGAATTGCATGGATTAGAGGAGGACGGCCCTTCGACGGTTCTTGAGGTCTTGACGGTTTATCCTAATCCGACGAATGGCGTCTTATTCGTTGAGACGCACGGCCGTGCGTCTCAACCGACCCCAACCTACCGCATCAGCAACCTCATGGGTCAAACCCTATTGACAGGCCAAATTACCGCTGAAAACCAACAGATTGATGTTTCGGTGTTACCTAAAGGCATGTATTTCATTACCGTTGGTGACGCGACGCGGAAATTTGTGGTGCGTTAATTGCAGTGTTGTAGGGCTGTCGTATTACGGCAGCCGCGTGAGGGTTCGTCACAGCGGCTGCCACACTGTGGCAGCCCTACAGCATTACAGATTATCCTTAAAATACTGCGTAATCTTGGTAATCAAATGCGCCCTGTCAGGGCCGGCGACATTGTGGTCGTGGCCGGGATAGACGAAGTAATCCAGTTGCTTGCCGTTGTGGATGCAGTTCTCGACGAAGACGAGGCTGTGCTGCCACATCACGACGGGGTCGGTGGTGCAGTGGATCATCAGGAGTTTGCCTTCAAGCTTGTCGGTCTTGTTTTCGAGGCTGGTCAGTTCGTAGCCTTCAGGGTTCTCTTGGGGCGTGTCCATGTAGCGCTCGCCATACATGATTTCGTAATACTTCCAATCCAACACGGGACCGCCTGCCACGCTCACCTTGAACACCTCGGGATGGTGGATTTTCAGCGATGTGGACATGAATCCACCATAGCTCCAGCCGTCGCTTCCGATGCGGTCGGCATCAACGTAGGGCAGGGTCTTCAGCCATTCGATGCCCGTCATCTGGTCTTGCATCTCGAGTTGGCCGCACTGGCGGTGGATGCACTGCTCGAAGGCCTCACCGCGGTCGGCGGAGCCACGGTTGTCTAAGGTGAAGACGAGGAAGCCCTCTTGGGCGAGATAATTGAGGTAGATGCCCGCACCCGCCGTCCAAGTGTCGGTAATCAGCTGGGCGTGAGGGCCGCCATACACATAAACGATGACGGGATATTTCTTCGAAGCATCGAAGTTGTAGGGCTTGATGAGGCGGGTGTAAAGGGTCTGGCCGTCTTCAGCCTTCAGGGTGCCAAGTTCAGTCATACCGATGTTATAGTCCTTCAGCGGGTCTTCAGCCTCATGCAGACGGCTCAAGAACTTGCCTTTGGCATCCATGACATCTACGTTATAAGGCACTTCCGTGCTATTGTATGAGTCAAGGAAATACTTGCCGCTGCTCGAAGGGATCACGTCATGCGCGCCGTGTTCCTTCGTGAGTTTGGTCACATTGCCGCTCTTGATGTCCATCATGTAGCAATGGCGTTCGAGTGGGCTGACCTCGGTGCTGCGGTAGTAAATCTTGCTGCCGTCCTTCGAGAAGCCGTTGAAGTCGGTGATGACGAAATTGCCCTTGGTAAGTTGGCGTGCCGTGCCCTTGCTGATGGTGTACAGATAAAGGTGATAGTAGCCGTCGCGCTGGGCCTTCCAGATGAACTGGTCGGGGTTGTCGGGGAGGAAGTAGGCGGGACCTTGCGGCTCCACATACTGCTCGTCGCGGTCTTCGAAAATGGTCTGGATGAAGTCGCCTGTGATGGCGTTGTATTCGTTGAATTTCAGGTGGTTCTGCTCGCAGTTGAGCACACCGATGTAGATGCGTTTGTTGTCGGGGTTCCATGTGATGGCGGTGAGGTATTGCTCAACGGGTTCTCCCGTCTTGACCACGATTTCCTTGCCCGTGGCGATGTTGTAAATGTGCAGCGTCACCTGATGGCTCGTCATGCCCGCCATGGGGTATTTGATGGGCTTGGCGGTGGCGATGCGCTCGTCGATGTCCACAAGGGGATAGTCGGTCACCATGCGCTCGTCCATGCTGTAGTAGGCGAGGAGCTTGCCGTCGGGCGACCAGAAGATGCCGCCGTCGATGGCAAACTCGTTGCGATGGACGCTCTGTCCGGCCACCACGCCCTCAGGGTTGTCGGTGATTTGCACTTGCTTGTCGCCGTTGGCCACGTAGAGGTTGTTGTCGATGGTGTAGGCGATGTGCATGGTCTCCTTGCAGAACGTTTGGTTTTCGGCACCTTGTGGGACGGAGGTCAGCGGGGTGATAGACTGCTTCTTGAGGTCGAGGCGGTTGAGGGTGATGCCGTCCTTGCCCAAGGCATAGAAGCTGGCTTGGTAGTCGTTGAGCCAGGTCAGTTGCGGGATGCGGCGCAGGCTGTCGATGCCCGCTTGGTTGGCGTAGCCGTTCAGTTCGTCAAGGGTGAGGAAGGTGGTTTCCTTGTCCTTGCCTGGGTTCATCGTGACGATTTCGTTGCCTTTCACCTTCATGAGGATGTCGGTGTCGCCCACCCATTTCAGTTGGTTGGGGCGTTGGGCGTAGACGGCGCGGTTGTTGTAGGAAGCGTCTTTTGGAGTAAACATCTTCTTTTCCTGAGCCGAAGCTGGCAAAACGAAAGTCACAAGGACGGCCAGCGATAAGAGAGTCAGAATATTCTTCATTTTTGCTTAAGATTTGATATTTGTGGCAATAATACGAAAAAACTTGTCAATCATTAATAATGGATGATTTTTTGGGTTTTCACAATGTTGTTGTCAGTGAGGCGCAGCAGATAAACTCCCTTGGCATACGGCCTGAGGTTGATGTGATTTTGCTCATTATGCAGCCTCTCTTCATAGAGGACACGCCCCATCCCGTCGATAAGTTGCAGGAAGCCCTTGCCGTTCACCACCAAATTGCTGCCGTTGAAGAAGGCGAAGACGTTGCTCTCGAGTTCCTCGACATCGGTGACGTTGAAGACGATGTAGAAACGCGACAGATAGTCACTTGTCAAGGCATTGAAGGTGTATGAGTCGTTGTGCAACATGTCACAGGTCAAGCCGGCGATGTTGTCGATGAGGTAGAGGCTATGGAAGTTACCGTTGGCGGTGTTCCAGTGCATGGTGAAGATGCCGTCCTGGTAGGTCTTGAAACGCACAGGCACCCTTTCGGTACCTTCCTGGGCGAAGAAGGCGCTGTAGTCGTCGTTACCGTTGTGGGCATACATCAGGTGGTTGCCGCTACGCAAATTGTGGACTTTCTTTCCACCGCCGTTTTCTGGACGGTTGAACTCCACAACAAGTATCTCTTGTCGGCCTTCACCATCCTTAGCGTACAGGTTCACCAAAGGATAGGCCGGACGCTCGTTGTCGCGGAAAACCGATGTGGCTGTAGCTCGCGTCACAAGCATGTTAGGTTTGAAGGTGATAGGCAAGTAATTATCATTATCGTTGTTTTCATCCAAACCTGTTGTTGTTGTCCTGACAAAGAAGCCTTGGTGCGGGTGAATGTATTGGGAACCATACTCACCTCCCGATGATCCATCGACCACAAAAGTGAGGTAACCATTGGCGTCAGCATCATAAATACTGAAGCTGTTGATTTCGGTAGTAGTAAAGCAATTATCATAGAACCTGTCGAAGTCCAAATAAGCATGGAACGGGTTGCCAACGAGGTTACAGCCTTTGCCGCCAAAATCAGCGTTGTTGGACTTGTTGGTTATGTTGATGGTCACATCACTACCGTTCAGCTTGCCATGCGACTGCAGGTAGGAGCTTTCCTGCAAGGCCATCAAATAGCCCTTGCCTTTGATGAGGTTAGGCTCGTTCACGTTGGCCGTGGCTGTAGGTGAGCCTCCATCATACGCATAGTAATCGATGTGCCCGTGGTTGAACGGAGGCTGTTCTTGGGAATAGTAGTGGCTGTTACCGTTGCGCTTAAAATTGATCCAATGCGGACTGCCTATCTTGGCGCTGTTGTCATACATTGTGTACTCATTGAAGCAGTAAAAGTCATACTTTTCATACGGTGTGTTGGACGGGAAGTAGCCGTCTTGCGTTGTTGCTTCATAGAATGGATATGAGGGTAACCCATCATTTCCATAGGGGTTGTAACTTGGGTCACTGATGCCATCGTTTTCATCTACTCCGCTTCTGACATAATTGATGCCCAATGGCGCATTCTTCAAAGGTGTACTGAACATGTGCCAGTCGCGGGCCAAGCCATTGACATCGTAAGTGTTCTTTGCACTGTTGTCGAAGCTCACGCCGACGTAGGTGTTGGCATAGTCAGCCAAGGCACCAGGACTGGTGATGGCGGCATCCTCGTGGATGGCCACCTTGGTGGCATTGATGGTGACTGAAGACAAATCTTCAATCACGTCGCCATAGACGTAGACATTTTCCGAAAGTGCGAGCATGGTGCTGAGTTCGTTGCCGTCGCGGTCAGGACCGCCATACTGCAAGGCAGGACCGCCCTCGTAGGTGGCCATGCTGCGGAAGCCGCCTTGTCCAATCTTGTCGTCAGCATCGTAATTGCTGAGCAACAGCACAGGATAGTCGGCGTTGATGCCGGGGATGGTCGGGCGCGCCCAGCGGGCGTATGTCAAGTCGCCACCGAAACCACGTGTGGCTTCAACATATTGGTTGAGCTTCACCATCATAGACGTGTCGGCCTTCACCCACTCGGTTTCCGGCTTTTCACACAGCGAATTGTCGAGATAGAGGTAGCCGTAGGTGTCAGCGTTGAAAACGTGGTCGTATGAGTAGCAAGTGCTTGGAATGGTGTTGGAACCATATACAAACGCATACTCCGTATTATAGGTGAAATTAGCATCTTCCAGCTTAAAGGCATAGCTGTTTGAGATGGAACCTCCCTCATAGCCCGCCAACAGGCCGAACTTCTTTGGCACGTTTTCCTCGTCCAAATTACCCTTATCATACAGATGGACGTAGCAGTTTTTCAAGGTCAGGTTGTTGGTGTAGCCCACCAAGCCACCTGCATTACCCGTCATACTGGTGCTGAGGTCAAACTTCGCATTGGCAAACGAGTTGAGGACGTTGGAAACGTCACCTGTCACGCCGCCCAGCAGACCGCCGACGTAGCCATAGTCGCCCGTGCACTCGATGTAAGGCATGGCCATCGACGAGTGGATGTCGGCTGCATCGGCCTTTCCGACCAAGCCGCCTGCATACACGTCGCCGCCCGTGACCGCGGGGCAAACGATGTGCACTGCCGCCTCGCTGTTCGACACGGTGGCCCTTGCGCCTTCATGGGTTCGTATATAGCCCACCAAGCCGCCGATGTTGGCCTTGCCCTCGGGACGGATCAGGCCGCTCACGACGAAGCTGCGGTTGACGGTGCCGTTGCTCACGTCGCCGAACAGACCGAAGTCATCGTACTCATACACGCGGTCGCCCTCGCCGATGTAGTCGATTTCAAGGTTCTCGATGAGGTGTCCCTTACCGTCGTAGGTGCCAGAGAACGGCTTCGTGTCTTTGCTGGTACCAATAGGCACCCAAACGTACTGCTGCAGGTCGAGGTCACGGGTTTGGGTCACCGAATTGTTGAAGGCAGCACCTGTCTCCCCGTTCAGCTTGTTCACCTTGCTGATGAGCCAGGCCATGTCTTCCTTCGAGTCGATGGTGACATTGCCGGAGCCGTCGGCGAAGCCGTCAGGCTCGGTGCGCACCACATTGGCCCAAGTCCAGCCGAAGAACAGGGTCTTGTTGTCCAGGTTGGCATTGGTCGGGTTCGGCGTTGTTGCTGTGGGGTCGTAATAGGCCCTACGGCGAGCACTCAAGGCGTCGTAGCCGTTCACGAAGAACCAATCCAAGTCGTCGGCAAAGTTGTCGTTGTTATAGGCCGCCGACGCATCTTCAGCTTCGTAACCCGTGCGCGTAGCCACCGCTATGGGCGAGAAAGTGTTGTCCACATAGTTCGTCGCCGTGTTCCTGATGGGGCTAGTGATGCCGATGCGCGCAGCGGGATCCAAAGCGTCGCTGATGGTGAGGCTCTTGTCGAAGGTGGGCAGATACACATTGCTCTTCAGCAGGACAGGATTGGTAATCGTGCCGCCTTTCCGCTGCCTGTTGCCCGTGATGGTCACCAGACCTTCCACGTTCACGGTGGCATCAGCGTCCACATACAGGCCACCGCCGTTGTGCACAGTCGTCACATCAAAGTCGGGATTCAGATAGTAGTTCTTCTTTTCACTGTAGGTTCCCAAAGCGTCGATGCTGTTGTAGCTGTTCGTCAAGGTCGTGCCGCCCTTCAGCGTGAGCGTCTTGCCAGATGTAGTAACCACCAAAGGCTCGCTCACGTTATACCTTTCCGTTGTGTAGAACGTTTCAGGATGAGGAAGACCGTATTGCGCTTCCAAAGGAGCGTTTTCTGCAAACATACCGTCCACAACGACATTGTCCAACACCAAGTCAGCGTTGACGTTGATCAGCATACCCTTGTTGGCACCAGGACCTTTGTTCGGATCCATACCTAAACTGGTCGATCCTGTAGGAGTATCCAAACCATTGTATTCACCCGTTGGGAATACAGTTACTGGATTCGCTGTTGTCGTGGCATCCGTATTGCCATTACTCATCACATGGCCGCCTGGATAACGGTACAATTGCAATGGGTTTGCGGTCGAACCGTTCAAGTTCCCGCCGACTTCTTCTTTGAGTGCGTCCACAGGTCCTACCACGAAGATAATGTCAGTAAACTGGTTATAATCATCGGGGTAAGAGCCCGCGAAGACTCCGCCTGTTTTCGTAAGGGTAAGTTTAGGCTTGTCGGGATATTTTCCCCAATTATTCTCGCTCAAGTCTTTGCCCCAACCTCCAGTTCCAATGCCTCTACCGTCGACATACCAAACTCTACCTTCCCTACTCGGAAGCCTCCATTCACGGAAGTCTACCACATCCTGATTGGTATTTTCCTTTGAAATTCCGTTGAAGTTGAAGTATGGATACTGCTTTCCTTTGGTATACTCGGTACCGCCGTCATCGCCATTAGTCTCATAGGTAAATACCCCTCCCAACACCGGACCCGGCGTTGTGAAGTCGTTCTTTGCATTTTCGTAGCTCAAGAAGCCGCCATCGTTATTGTTCCAAGTGTTGCCGGAGGGGGCTCCATGAGTTCCTGTATTATAGCCTGCAATGGGATTGACCTCTGGAGTCAGCTTGGGACGGGCGTAGGCGAAGGTCTCCAAGCCTTCTTTCTGGATGGGACTCTTCATCCTGAAGAAGCCGTACAACTCTCCGTACTTCGTCTTGTGGGCAGTTACGTCTAAATAGCGCACCCAAAGCTTCGATTCGCCTTGGAAGAGGATGACGTTCTCTTGGGCTGTC
>Ga0310690_10002657_pt1 | contig 28612 bp, 21 predicted proteins | sample AusTroGonzalo_MG_2_FD_207661 | JGI IMG/M metagenome (GOLD analysis project Ga0310690, IMG submission 207661) | Bovine rumen microbial communities from tropical cattle in Woodstock, Queensland, Australia - Gonzalo_04 (v2) (version 2) | ecosystem: Host-associated > Mammals > Digestive system >...
TTTGCCACATGTCAGCATCACGGCTCCATCGGCTTGCTTTGCCAGTTTCCCGGTCTCCAGTTTGATGGTTCTTCCATCAGGAAGCTGGAACTCTTTTGTTACAATTTTCATCATTAAAATATTAAAAACATCTAATAAAAATATTCCTCTTAAGAGTAAATTGCGGCAAAAATAGCAAATCGCAATGATTCCACCAAATATATTTAACTCCAGCGCTCAAAAACAAATTTGTGCCGTTTATGAATATTGCATATATTTGCAGTTCAAACTAAGGATTCTTTATTGGGTTTAGGCAATGATCGAATCGATAAAAGATATCGTCGCAAGAGAGGCACAGGCCATCCTGAACATCCCCATCGGTGACGAGTATGAAAAAGCGGTGAATCTTATTGTTCACCACGTGCATGAGCTTAACGGAAAACTTATTACAAGCGGAATGGGAAAGGCTGGCCAGATCGCTATGAACATAGCCACCACCTTCAGTTCCACAGGTACCCAATCCATATTTCTTCATCCCAGTGAGGCCCAGCATGGCGATCTGGGCGTTCTGCAAAAGAATGACCTGTTCCTTCTGGTTTCCAATTCAGGAAAGACAAGAGAAGTTCTTGAGCTTATGGACCTGAGCCTCACACTCGATCCCACTCTTAAGTTCATTGTACTGACCGGCAACACCTCAAGCCCGCTGGCACGCCAGGCCGATGTGGTTCTGGCAACCGGACATCCCGATGAGGTCTGTGCCCTGGGATTGGCTCCCACCACAAGTACCACCGTCATGAATGTGATTGGTGATGCACTGGTGGTTGAAACAATGAAGAAGATAGGATTTACCGTCGAAGAATATAACAAGCGTCACCACGGAGGCTATCTGGGAATGCGTTCCAAGAAACTGCTATGAGAAAAATATTCGGCATAGGTGAAACTATTTATGACATCCTGTTCCGTGAAGGCACACCGGTTGCAGCCGTGCCGGGCGGTTCAGTGTTCAATGGACTGATATCACTTGGCCGGGCAGGACTGGACTGCACCTTCATTACTGAGATAGGCGCCGATCAGGTTGGACAGTATATCCTGAGATTCATGCAGGAGAATGGGATCAACACTGATTACGTCTCATGCTACCAGGGCAAGAAAACAGCCATTTCACTGGCATTTCTTGACGATAAGGGCGATGCCCACTACAGCTTCTACAAGGATTACCCCAATAACCGTCTTGACTTTGAGATGCCTCTCATCCAAGCCAATGACATAGTGGCTTTCGGAGCATATTTTGCACTGAATCCGGTCCTTCAGGACAAGGTCAAGCCTTTTCTGAATTATGCCAAGAAGCAGGGAGCTATCCTGTACTACGACCTGAATTTCCGTGATAATCATGCCCATGAGGTAGAGAGCCTGCGTGAAACTTTCAAGGAGAATTTTGCAATTGCAGATGTGGTTCGAGGCAGTCATGAGGATTTCATCAATGTTTATGGTCATGACGACTGCAACGAGATATACGATGAGATATCGAAGTTCTGTCCACGTTTTATATGTACCCGAGGTAAGGACGGCGTTCTGGTGGTTGACCATGACCGTAAATACAGTTTCAGCTCACACCCAATCGTTCCGGTGAGCACCATAGGAGCGGGTGATAACTTTAACGCAGGAATCCTGTACGGATTGGTAAAGGAAGGCATAAGCCGGGACAACCTGGACAACATAACCCAAGATGAATGGAGCCGTATGATAGAATACGGAATTGAGTTCGGGACCGAGGTATGCATGAGCACATCAAACTACGTAAGTGTTGAATTCGCAAAGAGATTCAAAATAGACCGCTGAAATGGCAGAAAACAATCAAAGGACGGTATTCAGAACTCCTTTCATGATCATGTTAAGGAATCTGGCCGTTGTCTATGCCGCTTTTCTTATCTGCCATCCCATCTTCATCTGGTATAACTGGAGTTCGTTTCAGGGAGACCTGGCCGGTATGATTTGGCCCATGCTGAAGGGTTCGCTGGTATTCGACACAGCCGGAATAATGTACATAAGCGCACTGTATGTGGTGCTTCTGATGTTCCCATTCCATTTCAAAGAGAAACTGTGGTACTATCGTCTCACCAAGATCATTCTGGTAGTCATGGCTTCGGCCGGAGTACTTGTAAATCTGATTGACACTGTCTATTTCCCCTACACAGGCTGCCGCAGCACGCTTCAGGTCTTGGATGAATTTGGAGGTGAAGGCGGTTCACAGATGTCGGTCATCATTCTACGTTCACTGGTCGACAACTGGTATCTGGTCCTGACATACATCATAATTGTGGTACTGTTATGCTTCCTTATAAAGATACCGGCAATCCTGCAGTATCGCAAGAAGTTCATGTATTACATAGTCCGCACCTGCTGCCTACTGCTGAGTGCCGTATGTATTGTAGCAGGAATACGCGGTGGATTGGCACATAACATAAGGCCTATTACCATGAGCAACGCCTACCAGTACGTAAAGAGTCCTGCTCAGGCTGCCGCCATACTGAACACCCCGTTCTGTGTAATCAGGACCTTGGACAATGAGGATATGAAGGTCCCGGCCTATTTTGACCAAGACCAACTTGAATCGATATACACTCCGGTAATAACTCCTGATTCCACCGCAACATTCCGTCCCATGAATGTAGTGGTACTGATACTCGAGAGTTTTGGCTCAGAATACATAGGAGCCATGAATCCCGGAACCGATGGAATACATGACTGCGCGCCTTTCATCGACACACTCATCAACCGATCGCTCACATTTGAGACCTCATTGGCCAACGGACGCAAAAGCATAGACGCCATGCCCTCAGTCCTGTCAGGAATTCCCATGCTTAAGGATCATCTGTTCCTGACTCCTACCATCATGTCAAAAGAGATTTCAGGCCTGGCCAAGGAACTGGGAACCAAGGGTTATTACTCCGCATTCTTCCATGGAGCAGATAACGGTTCAATGGGTTTCCAGTCATTCTCAAGGGTAATAGGTTATAAAGACTACTTTGGCATGGAGGATTTTCTCAAGAAACCCCAGTACGGCGGGAATGCGGTGTTTGACGGCTACTGGGCTATCTGGGATGAGGAATTCCTGCAGTATATGTGTGACATGATAGGAACTTTCAGTGAGCCCTTCCTGGCATCGGCATTCACCGCGTCATCACATCATCCTTACAATGTCCCGGAGAGATATCAGAGTACGTATCCGGTAGAAGGAAATCTTCCTATCTACCGAGGAATCCGCTATTCGGACAACGCTTTGAAACTGTTCTTTGAGAAGGCCTCAAAGCAACCATGGTTCAACAATACGCTGTTTGTCCTGACTGCCGATCATACCAATCTTTCAGAACATCCTGACTACCAGTCAGACTATGGAAAGTTCCGCGTTCCAATAATATTCTACTGCCCCTCAGACAGCCTATGCGGAAAACGTAACGCAATCGCCCAGCAGTCAGACATTTATCCTTCAATACTGGGATATCTGGGATATGACAAGCCCGTGATCAGTTTCGGACAGGACCTCTTCAACACTCCTGACAGCGCCACCTGGGCTGCCACGCTGCAAAACGGCCTCTACTCATATTACACTGGTGATTACGTCCTGCAGTTTGACGGAAATAACGAGACCGGCCTCTATGCCTACAAAGAGGATCCCGCCCTTAAACAGAATCTCAAAGGCAGTGATCCCCAAATTGAGCAAAAGATGTTGAAGAAGCTGAAAGCTCTTATTCAGCAGTACATCATCTATATGGCTTCCAAGTGACACAATAGGGACAGACCCCTTTGTGTTCTTTTCTCGGAAAGCACACAAAGGGGTCTGTCCCTATTGTGTAGATCAATAAACTTTCACTTTGAGTTTTGCGTAAGCACGCTCAACTTTCTCAAGAGCTTTCTCCACGCTTTCGGCGCGAGCCAGGATCACACCCATACGGCGGTGACCCTTGATGAAGGGCTTGCCGAAGAAACGTACCTGAACATCGGGTTCTGAGAGGATCTCATCCACATTCTCGAACTCTATCATGTTGGTATCGCCTTCAACTACGATAGCCTTTGATGCACTGGGACCAAAGAAGTTGATCTTGGGGATAGGCAGACCAAGCACGGCACGTGCATGCAGGGCGAACTCTGACAGATCCTGAGAGATCATTGTAACCATACCTGTGTCATGCGGACGGGGTGAAACCTCGCTGAACAGTACGTTGTCACCGCAAACGAACATCTCAACACCAAAGATACCGTATCCACCCAGGGCATCGGTAATCTTCTTGGCGATATCCTGTGCCTGTGCAAGAGCCTTGTCACTCATGGGCTGAGCCTGCCATGACTCGCGGTAGTCACCGTCTACCTGATGGTGGCCGATGGGGTTGAGGAATGTTGTGCCGCCGCAGTGACGAACGGTAAGCAGAGTAATCTCATAGTCAAACTTGACAAAGCCCTCAACGATAACCTCGCCGCCTCCGGCACGACCACCCTCCTGGGCAATCTTCCAAGAGTTATCAGCATCGGCGGGAGTCTTGCATACACTCTGACCGTGACCTGATGAGCTCATGATAGGCTTTACCACACAGGGTGTACCAACCTCTTTAATAGCCGCATCAAACTCCTCACGGGTTGCTGCAAAACGGTAGTTTGAAGTGGGAAGTCCCAGTTTCTCATGAGCCAGCTGGCGGATGCCCTTACGGTTCATGGTAAGGAATGTGGCATTGGCCGTAGGGATGACATTGTAACCCTCCTTCTCGAGCTTTACAAGCTCAGGAGTAGCGATAGCCTCAACTTCCGGAATGATCATATCCGGTTTCTCCTTTTCAATTATCTCACGCAGACGTGCACCGTCAAGCATAGAGAGTACATAACTGCGATGAGCCACCTGCATGGCAGGAGCGTTTTCATACCTGTCAAGGGCAACGACCTCGACACCATAACGTTGCAGTTCAATTGCAACCTCCTTTCCCAGTTCGCCTGAGCCGCACAAAAGCGCCTTCTTGGCAACCTTTGTAAGCGGAGTTCCTATTTTTACCATATTGTTGATTGAAATAACTGTCCTATAGCTGCTGCATGTCATGCAGTTTCTTGTAATACCCGTTAAGAGCTATGAGCTCCTCATGCGTGCCGCGTTCCACTATCCTGCCCTCATGAAGAACACAGATTTCATCGGCATTCTTAATGGTTGAAAGACGGTGGGCTATGGCAATAGTGGTACGGTCTTTCATAAGACGTTCAAGTGCCTCCTGAACCAGACGTTCAGACTCTGTGTCCAATGCGCTGGTAGCCTCATCCAGAATAAGGATGGGAGGATTCTTAAGTATGGCACGCGCTATGCTTATGCGCTGACGCTGACCGCCCGAGAGAAGGCATCCGCGATCACCTATGTTGGTATCGTACCCGTTCTCAGTCTCCATTATGAAATCATGGGCATTGGCTATCTTGGCTGCTGCAATCACCTGCTCACGGGTAGCGTTCTTGACACCGAAAGTGATGTTATTATAGAACGTGTCATTAAACAGGATTGCCTCCTGATTCACGTTGCCCATCAGGCTTCGCAGAGAATGGAGTGATACGTCACGTATATCCTGTCCGTCTATGGTTATCGAGCCTTTCTTTACATCGTAGAACCTGGGCAGCAGATCCACCAATGTGGATTTGCCGGAACCGGACTGACCGACCAATGCTATCGTCTTGCCGCGGGGTATAGTAAGGTCGATTTCATTCAGGACCATACGGTCTTCTTCATAAGAGAAGGACACGCCGTTGTACTTTATTTCATCCTTGAATTCAGTCAACTGGACCGGATTGTCACAGTCCTTAATGTTATTTTCGGCCAGAAGAATCTTGTCTATACGCTCAACGGAAGCCAATCCCTTGGGTATTGCGTAACCAGCCTTTGAGAAATCCTTGATAGGATTTATGACGCTGTAAAGGATTGTGAGGTAATAGATGAAAGAGGGACCGTCAATAGGAGCATTGCTGGAATTGAGAATCAAAGTTCCACCATACCAAAGCACCACTACAATCAGAGCTGTGCCCATGAATTCACTGACAGGATGTGCTAAAGCCTGACGCAGATGAACCTTGTTTGACGCCTTGCGCAACTGTTCGCTGCTACCGGCGAACCTCTTTGACATCTTACCCTCGGCAAGAAAAGCCTTGATTACGCGTAGTCCGCCAAGTGTCTCCTCGAGTTCCGACATGGTCTCACTCCAGAATGACTGCACAACAAGTGACTTGGCCTTGAGCTTGCGTCCTATCTGCCCCATCACCCAGATAATGAGCGGGCCGATGACCAATGTGAAAATGGTCAACCTCCAGCTTATGGCAATCAGGGTACCCAGATATACCAGAATCAGAATAGGATTCTTTATAAGCATATCCAAAGACTGGGCTATGGAGTTCTCAATCTCTGTCACGTCTCCGCTCATACGGGTTATGATGTCACCCTTGCGTTCCTTGCTGAAGAAGCCCATGGGCAGACTCAGTATCTTATCATAGATCTGTATCCTTATGTCGCGGACAACACCATTGCGTAACGGAACCATTACGGCCGATGCTCCAAAATAGCAGGCTGTCTTGAAGAATGTCATGACAATGAGTACAAGACCAAGTATAAGAAGAGTCCTGGATTCGCCGTATTGGTTGATGAAATCGGTAACCTTGTAGAAGAAATTGTCTTTTACCAGGTTTACGAAGTCCTTTAGTCCCTCTGCTTGTGAGAAAGGAGTATATTCATATGTCTCAGTGCTAATCTTGAAAAGGATTCGCAGAATGGGTACAATCAATGCAAATGAAAAGACATTAAGTATTGCAGACAGGAGATTATATGCCACGCTTCCGGCAAGATTGCGGCGGTATGGCCTTACAAAGCGTCTTAGGAAAGCAAAAAGCTCTTTCATTTAGACAGATACATTGGTTTGATATGCGAAGTTACAAATTTTATACGGCCTAAAAAACGGGAAATGTGTTATAAATAGGTAACTTTGCCCAATATGTTGATAAGTTTTTGAACATGACCCGTCATCTTAAACTGTTCGTATCGGCCGCATTGTCAATGCTATGCATTGGAGTGTTTTCTCAGACTCTCTACACCGAACTGGAGTTTGACGGTCTGTTTGACAACCGGGAATACAAGAACGATATGCTTCCGCAGACCATCTACGGAATGCGCGTCATGCCCAAGATAGGCATTATAAAAGATCAGAACACGTTTATGGCCGGATTCTCAAAAATATGGGAATTCGGAGCCGAAGACAGAATAGACCCTTCTGTCATCCTCTACTACAAGTATCAGGGTTCCCATTGGAACGCATTGTTCGGAAGCATTCCCCGCGACATGCTTCAGAGACAGCTGCCTGACGCCCTTTTATATGATTCCATCGCCTTTTTTGAGCCGACAATCAGCGGCACTCTGTTCCAGCGTCGCGGAAAATACTGGCAGACAGAACTTTACTGTAACTGGTTCAGCCGCCAGACAGAAAAGCAACGCGAGGCTTTCCGTATAGTTTGGGACGGATACGCAGTTTATAATGATATCTGGGACGCTGATGATATCATGAGTGGTTTCATTCACGCCGGATGGTTTGTGACCATGACCCATTGGGCCAAGCCCAAGGAGGCAGGACATTATATATATGACCAGTTCCAGTTCAACCCATATATCGGCTTTGACCTGAGCGAGATCATTGATTCGGATTTAAGGGTGATATTGAACGGCGGACTGCTGTACTCCATGATACGCTGCCGTAAGGACGGCGATTGGCACAAACCCATAGGATTTCTGGGAGATCTGCAGATAGGTTGGAAAATGTTTGACGTAAAAACCACTTTCTATAAGGGCGGCAATCAGCAGCCTTTCCTTAAAGACAGTGAAGCAGGACTGGCCTTTCACCGTAGTGACCCGTTCTACAATGACACCCAGTACATGAAGACTGAGTTCAAGGTACAGCTAATCAACAACGGGAACGCACTGATGGGGTTCAGCTGGAACCTGCATATGTCATCTGACGGACAGCTCCACAACCAGCAATTGATAACAGTTAAGTTCGGAATCGGCAAATTTAGGGATTTACAGAGCAAGCAATGAAAAGGGTACTGCTCATATCAGCCATACTTGTGTTTCCCTTGACAGGAATCCAGGCCGGAATCAATCCGTTCAAGCCCTATAAGCCATTGAAGGAGATTGATTATTCTCATAATCTGTCGCTCGGAAAGGATCCCTCAAGCATTGCATACAAGCCCTACTCTTTTACAGAGAAAGCGTTGCTTCCTATGGGACTGCTGTCGGCAAGTATCCTATACAATGACAATTATCTGGACAAACGCATAATAAAGCAGGGAAGCATAAAGTCCCCTTCATTGAAATCTGCCAATATCCTCCAGTATTCACCGGCAGGAATAATGCTTGCGCTCAAGACCGTCGGAGTTGAGAGTCGCAGCGACTGGCCTCGCCTGATAACAGCCAGCGGTGCATCGGTAGTATTGATGACATCCATCACCAACGCCACAAAATACACTATCAGGAGAGAACGTCCCATTGGCGGCCCTCCCTTCAATTCATACCCCTCCGGACATACCGCAACAGCATTTATGTGCGCCCAGATGCTGCACAAGGAGTATGGTGAGACACTAAGTCCATGGATAAGCGCAGGAGGCTACGGAATAGCAGCCACCACCGGCATAATGAGGGTTATTGCCAACCGCCACTGGTGTTCAGATGTACTGGGTGGAGCCGCCATCGGCATATTCTCGACCGAGGCCGCCTATGAGCTGACTGACATACTTTTTGGAGAGCAGGGACTGCGCAAGGCCATCGTGGCTCCGGATATCTCAGATCTGCCCAAATGGAAATTCGGCCTGTACTCAGACTATAGCGTCGGGGCCGATGTGTTCACTTCCGGCGGATACGGCAATCCTGACGCCAAACCGGCCTGTTCCATAGGCATTGACGCATCATGGATGCCTTGGTACATAGGGCCGACCTTACGTGCCGGATTAACCCAGATGAAATGGACCGGAACAGATGACATATATCTTCCCAATGCCCAAAGTGTGGATGACGTATACACCTTTGGTGCCGGCTTTGACATTGATTTCCCGATAATAGACAGGATTGTGCTCAACGGACAGGCAATAGCCGGCTATTCACCCATGTCCAACAGCTACAGCTTCCTTGATTCAAACAATCAGCCGTTGGAATGGAAGATTCCTGCAGGAATGCATTGCTACGGAAATCTTGGTCTGACAGTCAGGACTTCTGATTTCTCAAGCGTTTCAGTCCACTGCGGTCTTGATTATTACGATAAGGTATGGCGTTCTTTCGTATTGGGCGCAAGATTCAATTTCACTTTCTGATATGGCCAAGGTTCTATCTACACTTCTTTACTGCATCGTATGGGTGATATCATTGCTGCCCATGCCGTTGCTCTACCTGTTTTCAGACATGGTTTGGGCCATCATGATCATCTGCCCTCCGTTGAGATACAGGAAGAAGATAGTACGCAATAATCTGACTCTGTCATTTCCTGAGAAAGACCTCAAATGGTTACGCCGGACCGAACGCCGTTTCTACTATCAATTTGCCTGCCAGCTTATGGAAAGCCTCAAGACAGTATCCGCCAGAGACAAGTGGATAGAACGTCACATGGAAATAACCGGTTATGAGGCCATGAGGCAGGAGATCATAAACGGCCAGTCGCAGATGTGCTATCTGGGACATCTGGGAAACTGGGAATGGATTCCGTCTCTTAACCGGTATTTCAAAAGCCTGGATAACTTTACGGGTTGTCAGGTCTACCATAAGCTTGAGAACAAGACTATGGAACTGTTCATGCTTAAGCTACGCAGCAAGTTCGGAACTGAAAGCATATCCATGGAACAGGTTCTTCGCCGGCTTATCGAATACAAAGAGGGCGGAACCAGGTATATGATAGGAATGCTGGCCGATCAGGTTCCGCTGTGGTGGAACATTCACTACTGGACACAGTTCATGAACAGGGAGACCCCCGTCTTTACCGGGTCTGAACGTCTGGCAAGAAAAATGGATCTGGGCACATGGTATATGAAGATTACAAGAAAGCGCCGAGGATTCTACCATTGTGAGATCCAGCCCATGTATCTTCATACAAAAGACCTCCCTGAGTTTGCCGTTACTGAGAGATACATGCGTTTGCTTGAAGACAACATCCGCGAGTGTCCGGAGTCATGGCTTTGGACCCATAACCGATGGAAACGGACAAAAGAAGGTTATCAGAACTGGCTTTCCAAGTATGGAAATCCTGACAGGGTGCAGTCTCAGAGTCAGCGCTCCTCCAAATCATCATAGAGGGTCTGCAGTATGGCCTTGCCTCTGTCAAGCCGCTGCTTAGACCCGTAGGAATCATCAATAAGGCACTCTGAAGCGTCATCGTCATACAGAGTAACGCCTGTGCTGTCTATAAAACAGAAACCGTTGTTGAAAGTATAGAATGAGAAAGGATAGTCATATGACTCCGACAGCACATTCCGGCTGAACCTGAAATCGCTGTGATCAATTCCCAACTGCCCCAGAATCGTAGCTGCCATATCTGATTGTGCGGTGAAACGGTCAATTATCTTAGGCTCTTTGACAGCACCACCCAGCCACAGAACCGGGATATGATGTATGTGAGGATCAGATGTTATGCCTTGTGTAAGATTCCTGAATCCATGATCAGGAAGAATCATAAGCAACAGATTGTCCCATACCGGAGTACATTTCAAGCTGTCCACAAAAGCTCCAAGACAACTGTCAGAATAGGCAAATGCATTGTAAATCTTGTTATCCAGTCTGTGATACGGAACTTCAAACGGCTCATGGCTGCTCAGGCTAAGAAAACCCGTAAACCACAGTGAATCCTTCCTTTCTTTCAGGTCTGAAAGCAAGCGGCTGAAAGTGATGTCGTCATTAACTCCCCATGAATTCGTATGACGCTCAGCCACGCTGAAATCCACATCCGATGTTACATTGCTGAACCCAGTACCGTAAAGCCAACTCTTCATGTTTGTAAAGTTGATGTCACCGCCATACATGAAATATGTTGAATAGCCCTGCTCAACAAGCTTTCCGGGCAATGACGGCAGCTTTGAACTCTTGGCGGGGATTTTCATTATGGATGTGACGGGCAGGCCGGGATGGCCGTTCATAATGCACACCATTCCGCGGTCCGTCCTGAAACTTCCGGCGTAACAGTTGCTGAAATAGACCCCCTCATGAATAAGACTGTCCAGACGGGGTGTTACATCAGGTGTACCGCTGATAGCATTTACAAAGACTCCGCCGAAGCTCTCCATTACGACAACCAGGACATTGGGGCGTGATGTATTCAGCAGAGAGTCTGTGAGACTATCGTCAGTTTCATAAAGACCGTCAAAGCACTCCTTGCGCTTGGGTTCGTCAAAATAATCATACCATTCTGAAAAATCAGACGTCTTGCTTACAGAACTGAGAAGGCTGAATGCCGGATTGACAGCCGAATGGTTCAGGAACTGGTCAGAACTGAAATATGCATGTCCCACATTCATGGTTGACTCCTTAAGGCCACCCCTTGAAGCCACTGCCAACGGGAATATAAGCACAATGAAAAACAAAGTGACAGGTATACGCATCAACACCTTGTTGAAGGTTGCCTCATACGGTTTGATGGCAGACACAAGAACCCACCTTATGAGCAATGCTATGAGAATTACTCCCATGAAAGCCAATATGGTAGTCCAAACCGGAATGCTTGCAAAAGCCTCACCCGGAGTGCGCAGATAGAAGAACACTGATGCGTCCAGCTTGAATCCCCAGAATGGATAGAGCGCGGCATCACCTGCAAATATAAGAGCCAGTACCAAAGCCACAAGGTCATCATATACACACCATATCTTCTTTACCGGGAAACGGCTGCTCCAGACCGTACAGATTATCAGGAACAAAGGGATTATGGTCAGATATGCGGCAACAGCAAGGTCAATGGGAATTCCGTGCCAAATCACCTTTAACCAGTCTATTATTGAGTACTTGTTCTTAAAGGCTCCGGCATAGATCATAAACAAAGGCTTCTCAAGCATGAACAACAGGACAAGCCACACGTAATGCAGAACGAGTGACTTAAGACGACGGCTGTTTGCTTCAGTTACCTTCATTTTCAACTATTTGCGGCCAAAATCAGCGGGAATCTCTCCCCACTTTTTTGTCTCCCACTTTATGATGACATTCCTGTAAGTATTCTCCCTGAGCCACTGCTCTGCTTTTTCAATACGCTCAAACACGGCCTCAGTCTCAGGAGTACGCTCCAGCTTGGTGCGGCACTTGCCGGCCTTGACCCATTCAATGGCATTACGGCTGTCACTGTACAGAGGCCAGTCAAGCCCACGACTCTTGTAAAGAGCCAAAGCATGAACGATTGCCAGGAATTCACCGATATTGTTAGTGCCTAATATAGGGCCAAAATGGAATTTCTCCTCCATATCACCCAGGTAAACCGCGCGGTATTCCATCTGTCCGGGATTGCCGCTGCACGCAGCATCCACGGCAAGAGCCTGACGGATAACTTCCGGTGGAATGGGTTTATCCTTCTTCTTACGCCCACCCTTATGTTCAGGGGTTTTCTTCTCTATGTAGTTCTCAGGCGGCAGGTTGAGTGCCTCCTCGGCCTCCTCCCTTGTGGCAAAACCTTTGTATACGGCACCTTTCCAGCCTTCAACCTGCTGTTTGCAAGCCTCCCAGGAGTCATACACCCCGGGATTCAGTCCTATCCAAACAACATAATATCTGGCCTGTGCCATATCTTAGGTTTTTACATTCTTTCCGGAACCTCGATACCCAGCAGTCCCATGCCCAACTTGATTATCTTGCCCACGTTCTGAGCCAGAACCAGACGGAACATCTTGAGATCGCGGTTGGGTTCATGCATTATGCTGAAATCGTGGTAGAACTGGTTGAACTCCTTGGCCAGGTCGTAGCAGTAGTTTGCAATTACAGACGGGTTGTAATCATCGGCCGCCTGGCTAACCACATCCCTGAAACCGTTAAGCAGCTGTATCAGTCCTATCTCCTTTTCCGATATCTGCGAGTTGTCATCGTAAAGCTTGCCCTCCAGCTTGATACCCTCTTCGGCAGCCTTACGCATGATGGAGCGTATGCGCGCGTAAGTATACTGGATGAACGGGCCGGTATTGCCGTTGAAATCGATAGATTCCTTGGGATTGAATGTCATGTTCTTACGGGCATCTACCTTGAGGATGAAGTACTTGAGTGCACCCATACCCACAATACGCATGATCTCGTCCTGCTCCTCCTTGGTCAGTCCGTCCAGTTTACCCAGCTCAGCCGATGTGGCACGTGCAGTTTCGATCATCTCATCCATCAGGTCATCAGCATCGACCACGGTACCCTCACGGCTCTTCATCTTACCCTCGGGTAGCTCCACCATTCCGTATGAGAAGTGAACCAGGTCCTTGCCCCATTTGAATCCCAGACGGTCAAGCAGTATTGAAAGCACCTGGAAGTGGTAGTTCTGCTCGTTACCCACCACGTAAATCATACGGTCGATGGGGTAATCCTTGAAACGGAGCTGAGCGGTACCTATATCCTGAGTCATATAGACCGATGTGCCGTCACTGCGCAGCAGCAGTTTCTGGTCCAGTCCGTTCTCGGCCAGGTCAGCCCATACCGAGCCGTCCTCCTTACGGAAGAACAGGCCCTTCTCCAAACCCTCCAGAACGGTTTTCTTACCCTCCAGATAGGTCTGTGACTCATAGTATATCTTGTCAAAGCTAACTCCAAGACGCTTGTATGTTTCATCAAATCCGGCGTATACCCAGCTGTTCATGCGCTCCCAGAGGGCACGTACCTCAGGATCACCTGCCTCCCATTTGACCAGCATTGCATGTGCCTCCTGCATCAGCGGTGACTCCTTCTCAGCCTTAGCCTTAGCTTCCTCCTGTGCCTTCTCGTCAAGCTGGTCAAAATCGGCGGGCAGCAGGCTCTTGACCTCAGCACGGAAATGCTTGTCAAACTCCACGTAGTAATCACCTATCAGATGGTCACCCTTCTTTCCGGTGGATTCAGGTGTTGCACCGTTACCCCACTTGAGCCAGGCAAGCATTGATTTGCAAATATGGATACCGCGGTCATTTACAATGTTGGTCTTTACAACCTTGTAGCCGTTGGCAGCCATTACGTTTGAGAGAGCGCCTCCCAACAGGTTATTGCGTACATGACCAAGATGAAGCGGTTTGTTGGTATTGGGGCTTGAATACTCAATCATAACCAGAGGAGAACCGGCTGTAGCCTTGCGCAGACCGAACTGTGCATCCTCATTGATGTCATTGAGCATCTCCAGCCAGGCTGACGTGGAGATAACCAGATTCAGGAAACCCTTGATAACATTGTATGAACTGATTTCACTGACGTTTTCCATGAGCCACACACCTATCTCGCCGGCAGTCTGCTCCGGGCCCTTGCGTGACATCTTCAGATAGGGGAATACGACTATTGTCAGATGACCTTCAAACTCCTTCTTGGTCTTCTGCACCTGGACCGATGAGGCCTCAATCTCCTGGCCGTAGAGCGCTTTAATCGCCTGAACGGTCTTTTCAGCTACCAAACTCTCTATTTTCATAATATCATATTGTGGACCGCAAAGTTACTGAAAAAATGGCTATTTTTGCTGCCCATAACATAGATTATGAATAAGCTACCACCTATTACAAAAAATCTGCTCATCATCAATGTGCTTTTTTGGATGGGCACCATGGCACTGGCCAAATATGGAATTGACCTGCACAAACTGCTTGGACTGCATTTCTTCCTGGCCCCGAGTTTCCGTATATGGCAGCTGGTCACATACATGTTCCTGCATGACGGATTCCAGCATATCTTCTTCAACATGTTTGCCGTCTGGATGTTCGGACGCGTCATGGAGGTTCAGTGGGGCTCCAAAAAATTCCTGTGGTTCTATCTGATTTGCGGAATCGGTGCCGGACTTACACAGGAACTCTGCCAGTATGTCCATTATCTTCTGGTCTATTCCAACTATGATATGGCATCTATAGGTAACGGCATCACTATCCCCATGTTGCAATATCTGGACCGAATCCTTACCGTAGGAGCATCAGGTGCGGTTTACGGAATACTGCTTGGTTACGGAATGACGTTCCCCGACAACCAGCTGTTCATCATACCCTTCCCGTTCCCCATCAAGGCCAAATGGCTGGTGATAGGTTACGTGGTTCTGGAGTTGGGTCTGGGCATAAGAGGCAGTGCCGCCGATAACGTTGCCCATTTTGCCCACCTGGGAGGAATGCTGGCCGGATTCCTGATCATACTTTACTGGAAACGCAAGGAACGCAAAGATAACCACATCAATTTCACCTGGTAATGAACCTGTTTCTTGAGATAAAGGAGAAATTCCGCACAGGCGATGTCCTTACGCGCCTTTTGCTGATAAACTGTGGCGTATTCGTATTATCGCTCACACTTGACATAACGTTCATCCTGTTCTCTTTCGGGACGGAGAGGATTGCCTACACGGCAATGAACTATCCCTGGAACCCCATCATACTGGCCATCAAGCCGTGGTCTGTGATTACGGCATTGTTTTCCAGTTGGGGATTATGGCACCTTCTTTTCAATATGCTTACGCTCTATTGGCTTGGAACGGTATTCCTGCGCTATTTCACATCAAACAATCTTCGCGGCCTTTACATCCTGGGAGGACTGGCCGGAATGATCGTTTTCAGCGGCGTTTATCTACTGATTCCTTCCCTGCAGGTCAAAGAATGGTCCGATAGCATTCCGTTATGCTCGGCATGTATCCTGGCCTTCTGCACTGCACTGGCATTCAAGGCCCCGGACAGCACCGAACCCATCCCGCTGATTGGCCCCGTCAAGATAAAATACATCGTAATCGTGCTGGCTTTAATCGACCTTGCCATACTCCCGTATGCCAACCCTGCCACTGATGTCGCTCACTTCGGTGCAGCAGCCATAGGATGGCTGTTCTGCAGGATGCTTAAAAAGGGTAAGGACATGACAGCACCTGTCACAGCCATTGTCGTATGGCTGGATTCCCTGATACACAAAAAGAGAATCCAGGATAAAAGATAAAGATCCGCTACAGCTTTATAGTGAAACTGAGGCTGTGCGGCTCCTTTGCTGACGGAATATACTGAGGCTCCGTCTTGGCGCCCCACGCATCATTTCCGCCCACGCCTATTATCTCCTTATCGATATTGATGTTCAGATAGTCACGCTCAGGCAACTCATATCCGTGACGCGCCGCCTCCAGATCCTCCTCTGAGTAGTTCCATATCCTGAGATTGAACGGTTCCATAGAATACACCTGCAAAGAGCGGTTGGGTGATTTCAACGTGAAATCATAACAGTCACTGCGGTTGGAATTGTCCTGCGGATAGACATAGTCAACCATATAATCACTTACCGGCAATGTATATTCACCGAACAAGGCACCGTTCTTGCGGTCAGGATAGTTCTCCCAAGGCCCACGTCCGCTCCAACTGACAGAGTCATAATATTGGGAAGAAACTCTCATCCTCATGCCAAATCTGGGCAACGACTCAACATTAACCAGATCAGGGTCATAACTGAGCGAAACCTTGACCTCAGACTCACCAAACTCATAGCACAAAGTCAGTTTGGCACCAACAGAGGTGTTGTAATTATAACGGAGTTGAGTGTATTTCTTTTTGGAACGTTTTACCATACGGATTTCACTGCTTACCACCTTTCTTTCCGGTCCTACATTACGCCAAACCTCCATTGTGCGTGCGTAATCATTACGTATCTGGTTGTCATTGGCAGGTTTCCAGAAATCAGGCTCCAAAGGACCAGCCAGAAAATCTGTATTTCTCCATTTTATGGAAGTCAAAGCGCCTATGGAATCGATGGAATAGATATACTCACCGCACGTGATAGCAAAACCACCTTCAGGAGTAAGTTCAACACCCTTATTGCGTTTGAGAATCTTACCTGAATTAAGGTTATCCCAGTCAAATGTCTCAACACGAGGTTTCTCCTCAAGGAACTGTTCATAAGCCACAACATATCCGGCATCTGCCCATAACGTAGATTCCTTGAGCTTGGCAAACACCTGAAGCCTTCCCTCATCAAGCGGGACCCTGAGAACTCCGTTTTCATCGGGGTTAAACCCTTTGAGATTAACTTCATAATCATACTCATCTATTCCTGTGAAATAGTCCAGACTGCTCACTTTGACATATGCGCAACCCTCCTCTTCATCTTCTTTCAACAATTCAAACTTAAGTGGCTGATAGACGTGTTTGACCTCATAAAAGTGCGGATGCGGGGTGCGGTCGGGGGCCAGCAGGCCGTTGATTACAAAGTTACCGTCATTGGGCATATCGCCGAAATCGCCTCCGTAGGCCCAGAACTCACCATCCTCGAGAGCCAGACTGCTACCTTTGTATTTGAGAGGTGAACCATCTATGGGTTTGGCAATTCCTTGATCCACCCAATCCCATATTGCGGCTCCTGCAATACTGGGATCAGCATATATTATGTCCCAATACTCCGTCAGGTTGCCACCCGAGTTACCCATCATATGGGCATACTCACGCATAAAGAACGGTCTGTCAGAAACCCGCTGTGCCGTCTGTTTCAACCTTGCAGGAGGAAGATAACTGTCGTCATACAGATCTGAAACCGAGAGGTCTGTATCACAGAATACCAGACGTGTGGTATCAAGTTCATCAACCTTGGCGCGCATGGCACGCATGTTCATACCTGAACCACCCTCGTTACCCAGCGACCAGAAGAGTATTGAAGGATGGTTAAAGTCCCTTTTCACCAATGATTCGGCCCTATCCACATGGGATTTCATCCACTGCGGGTCATTACCCATCTGGCGGTTTCGCAACCCGAATCCGTGTGACTCCTGGCACGCCTCATCCATGACGTAGAGTCCGTAACGGTCACAAAGCTCGTAAAGTATCGGTGAATCGGGGTAATGTGAAGTGCGGAGCATATTGATGTTGGCCTGCTTCATCAGCTTGATGTCAAGCTCGGTAGTCTGAGGATCCACATAGTGTCCGGTACGGGGATGGTGGTCGTGACGGTTCACTCCACGCAGTTTTACAGGCTTGTCGTTTATGTACATGACTTCACCGCGAGTCTCTATCTTACGGACTCCGACGTTCTGGCAGAATGTTTCCGTAACCTGACCTTTTTCGGCCAACTCTAATGTACATTCATAAAGATTCGGCTTTTCGGCCGACCAGAGTTGAGGATAGAACAGGTTTCCATCTGTAGTAACCCAGATTGAGTCATGCGGTTGCAATACGGGTAGTTTTTCTGGGAACCAGCTTTGAGAACACTCCTTTCCATCGGTTTTTTTATCCTTCAAGGTAAACATCAGGTTGACCCTGTTGACCTGAGAGGCCGATGTGTTTACAATCTGAACCTGAGTATGGATCCTGGCAACACTGTAATCATCGGACGGAATAACAGTAATCCTGTAGTCTGATATATGCACCAGCGGGCGTTTCCACAGCTTTACCGTGCGGAATATGCCGCTCAAACGCCAGAAATCCTGATCCTCTATGTATGATCCGTCACACCAACGGTATACCTCGACTGCCAGACGGTTCAAACCCTCTTTCAGGTATGGAGTAACGTCAAACTCGGCCGGCGACATGCTGTTCTGGCTGTATCCTGCTTTCTGTCCGTTCACCCAGACATAGAATGCAGAACTGACGGCCTCAAACTCCAGAATCCAGTTATGAGAGGAGATGTCCGATACCTCAAACTCTGTCACGTAACTGCCCACCGGATTACGTGCCTCATACGCAGTCCAGTTACGGTCAGGCGTACCGGTAACGACAGGTGGTTGCCTTCGGAAAGGATATCTTGAATTGGAGTATATGGGAGTACCGAATCCTTGCATCTGCCAATCACAGGGAACATGTATGTCATCCCAACCGCTCACATCATAACCGGCCTGATAGAAATCCGTAGGACGGCTTTCAGGATCAGGAGACCAATGGAACTTCCATGTCCCGTCCAGATAGGTAATCTCCGGACTGTTTCTGTGGCTGGAAGGGTTACCCAAAGTTACATGATAGGGAAGTTTGTTAATGCCAATGACAGCCGGGTTCTCCCAATCCGGCAGAGCCTGTGCGGATATTATGACCGGCACAAGTGAAAGGAAAAGTGACAAACGGATTCTCATAACAGCACAAAGATATCTTATTTGACTTGCGGACCAAAAAAAATCTCTATATTTGCACCCTTGAAATTTTACGCCCACGCGCACAAATAATTAATAACACAATAAAACAGTATGCAAAACAAAGGATTCGTAAAGATTTTTGCGATAGCACTGACACTGGTTTGTCTGTTCTATCTCTCCTTTACATTCAAGACCCGCAGCATTGAGAACAAAGCTGCCCAGAGCCAGGATGAACAGGCCTATCTTGACTCTGTAATGAACAAAAAGGTCTGGTTAGGTATTTATACATACAAAGATTGCCGCGAGATGCAGATCGGTCTTGGTCTGGATCTGAAAGGTGGAATGAACGTCATTCTGGAGGTTTCAATTCCCGATGTCGTAAAGGCTTTGGCCAACAACAGCCAGGATCCCGTTTTCACTCAGACCCTTTCAGCAGCCAAGAAGCGTTCATTGAGCAGTCAGGACAATTTCATTGACATCTTTGCCGAGGAATATGCAAAGATTGCAGGTCAGGATGCCAGACTGAGCACATTCTTTGCCACATCAAATCTTAAAGAGAAAATAAATTCCCAGACACCCAACGACGAGATAATTGTCGTTCTTAAGGAAGAGGTTGACGCTGCCGTTGCAAACTCATTCAATGTGCTGCGTACCCGTATTGACCGTTTTGGTGTAGCTCAGCCCAACATTCAGGAACTTGCCGGAAAGCAGGGCCGTATAATGGTCGAGCTTCCTGGTATCAAGGAGCCGGAGCGTGTACGTAAACTTCTTCAGGGTTCAGCCAACCTTGAATTCTGGGAGACCTACTACACCTCTGAGATTCAGGATGTCCTTAACCGTATAGACAGCCGCATGGCTCAGAAGTATGCAGATGAGAAACCTGAAGAGGCTGTTGCTGAAGAGGAAGCTGCAACCGCACAGGAGGCAGCCGCTTCAGAAAGCGATGACCTTATTGACCAGCTTGTAGAGGATGATGAGGATTCACAGGAAAACAGTAAGCTTACTGCCGAGCAGATTGAAGCTGCCCACAAGAGCAATCCGCTGTTCTCCCGCCTCATGCCTTATCCTTACCAGGGTGGTGAATGGGTAGCTGGTATCGCACATTATTCAGATACCGCCGAAATCAACCGCATACTTTCCAGTCCTGAGGCCAAGGCTATCATGCCTCGTGACCTTGTGTTCATGTGGGGTGTCAAGCCTTTCGAGGGTGCCGAGCAGTATTTTGAGCTCTATAACATCAAGAGTGACAATAAGAACGGTCAGCCTGACCTTACCGGTGATGTAGTTACAGAGGCTAAGGCTGACTATTCCCAGTTAGGCAGACCTTGCGTAAGCATGACCATGAACACTGAGGGTGCACGCAAGTGGGCTGTTCTTACCAGACAGAATGTAAACCGCGGTATCGCAATCGTTCTTGACGGTTATGTATACAGTGCTCCTAACGTTAACGGTGAGATTCCTAACGGACGTTCCGAGATTACCGGTAACTTTACCGTTGAAGATACTCAGGACCTTGCCAACGTGCTCAAGTCAGGTAAGATGCCTGCTCCGGCCCGCATCGTTCAGGAGGACATCGTAGGTCCTTCACTCGGTCAGGAGTCAATCCAGAAAGGTTTCACCTCATTCATCATTGCATTCATCATCCTGATGATCTATATGTGCTGCATATACGGATTCATCCCAGGTATGATAGCAAACGGAGCCCTTCTGCTCAACTTCTTCTTCACTCTGGGTATCCTTACCTCATTCCAGGCTGCTCTGACAATGTCTGGTATCGCCGGTATCGTACTTACCCTGGGTATGGCAGTCGATGCCAACGTGCTTATCTATGAGCGTACCAAGGAGGAGCTCAAGGGTGGAAAGAGCGTTCAGGCTGCCCTTACAGACGGTTACAAGAACGCCTTCTCAGCTATCTTCGACTCTAACTTCACATCAATCATAACAGGTATCATCCTGTTCAACTTCGGTACAGGTCCTATCCGCGGATTCGCCACCACCCTCATCATCGGTATCATCTGTTCATTCTTCACAGCAGTGTTCCTGACACGTATCGTTTATGAGCACTTCCTTGGTAAGGGTAAGCTCCAGAACCTGACCTTCACAACCAAGTTCTCCAAGAACCTTATGCAGAATACTGCCGTCAAGTTCATGGAGGCAGCCAAGACTTCATTCGCAATATTCGGCGCCATTGCCGTTATCTGCATTGCATTCCTGGCAACCCGCGGCCTGAGTAAGAGTATTGACTTTACCGGTGGCCGTAACTTCGTGGTACAGTTTGAGGAGCCCGTTGAGCCGGAGGAGGTTCGTGCGATACTTCAGGATGTGATTACCGAGGACAACGTTCAGGCAATCGCTCTGGGTACCGATCACAAGACCATCCGTATCTCAACCAACTACCGTATTGACGAGGAGTCAGAAAACATCGATTCAGAGATTGAGGAGTTCCTCTTCACATCACTCAAGGCTGCCGGCAAGCTCAGTTCAAACCTGACACTGGCAACATTCATCGATCGTGAAAACCGCGACGGCGGCTCAATCATAAGTTCACAGAAGGTTGGTCCTTCAATAGCCGAGGATATCACACGCGGTGCTATCATCTCTGTGATCCTGGCTCTGATTGCCATCTTCCTGTACATCCTGATCCGTTTCCGCAACGTGGCTTACTCAGTGGGCGCTATCTTCGCCCTTTGCTTCGATACCCTTATAATAATAGGTATGTATTCAATCTGCTGGGGCTGGATGCCGTTCTCACTTGAGATAGACCAGACATTCATCGGTGCCGTGCTTACCGCTATCGGTTATTCAATCAACGATAAGGTGGTTATATTTGACCGTATCCGTGAGTTCACCGGTCTTTACACCAAGCGTGGCCGCAAGCAGTTGTTTGACGATGCCCTGAACACCACCCTGGCACGTACAATCAACACATCAGTAAGTACATTGATTGTGTTGTTGGCTATCTTCTTCCTGGGCGGTGACAGCATCCGCAGCTTCGCATTCGCAATGATTCTGGGTGTTATATTCGGCACCTGCTCATCACTGTTCGTAGCTGCTCCTACCGCTTATCTGGTTATGAAAAAAACCAAAAAGGAGAAAGAGGAGATCGCTGCAGCCAAGGCATAACAAAACCTTAATACTGGATGACCGGAGTCGGAAAAAACCTGACTCCGGTCATTTTTTTTCTTTAAAATTATTTCACATTTCAACTAAATAGCGATATTTGTATCTACCTAATTACACAAAGCAAATGAGAAAAACGTTTATTTCAGTAGTCGTGACGGTTATGTTATTCATGCCGTCTTTTGCACAAAACGTAAACACGGACTCCATCAAGGCAGAGATGGATAAGATTGAGATTACCAATCAGGCAATGAAACAGGTAATCGACAAGTATAAGAAGGGAGTGATAAAAGGTGATCCCGAATCCATGAACCTTCTAGGTATGGAATGTCTGTCCGGCAAATATGTCAAGGCAAATCTTGAGATGGGCCTTAATCTCCTTGATGCAGCAGCCAAGCTGAACAACGTGGATGCCCAGTATAATCTGGGAAACTATTTCTACCTTTTCTGGTTAAGTAAACCCGAAAATGACGGACTGTTTTCTTCAGGTGTAAAATGGCTCAAGAAAGCCGTCAAGGGAGGTAGTACTCAAGCCATACTTACTCTGGCAAGCTTCTACAACGAGTATGGCAAACACAAGAAAGAGCCTTCATACATGGATGGAAGCATAAAACTCCTTGAGTCATATCCAAAAATCAACGAAGTTAACAATAAAAGCACTGAAGTGTTGAATGCTCAGGCTTTAGCCGGAACCATCTGTCTTGGAAAATGGCGTTTTGATAATGACACCATAGCCCTGCTTGGTGCCAAGAAGTGGTATCAGGTATTACTCAAATCAAGCCTGGAATTCCCTGACTACACACCTTATATCGACTCTCTCAAGACTGTACTCAGTATGGGTGTCCCCCTGAGGATAGATCCCATGCCTACACCTGAGGATATTGAAAAGTCCAAGCAACCCGCCGGTGGAATGGGAGGATTCGGCGGAATGGGTGGATTCGGTGGAGGATTCGGCGGTGGAGGATTCCCCGGTATGGGTGGAGCTCCCGGAGGTTCACAAGGCCCACAGGGACCTCAGGGACCGCAAGCCACATTCCCTGGAGGCAACATGGAGATGCAACAGTTCATCCGCTCCAACACAAACTATCCTGAGAACCTTAAGAACCAGAAGATCAATGGCCGCGCAACGGTCACTTTCACCGTTGACAAAGACGGCGCAATAATCAATCCTACGATAACCACTCACGCAATGAGGGATAATGTAGAGATCTATATTCTGGATCAGGAAGCTTTACGTACAGTAATGGTCATGCCTGACTGGATACCAGCCGAGGAAAACGGACAACCTGTCCAGGCTCAGCACTCAGTATCCGTAAACTTCGGCTCCGGCGGTATGGGTGGTATGGGAGGCTTTGGCTTCTAAAACCATACAATAACCAAACAGAGAGTCCGGCCAACAACCGGACTCTCTGTTGTTATTTGCATAATTGATGCATATTTTATTGCATATATACTGTATATTTTATAATATCATACATTTTGTATACTAAATAGGTTTAAAACTGAATAATTGATGGAATAATCTTGTAATTTTGCGTCCGTTTGATATGCAAAAACAATAAACGCTATACAAGTTATGACAGTTAAAGAATTGGATCAGGTTGTTGTCCGCTTCTCAGGTGACTCCGGTGACGGAATGCAGTTGGCCGGCAACATCTTCTCTACTGTTTCGGCTACGGTCGGAAACAGTATCAGTACCTTCCCCGACTATCCTGCCGATATCCGCGCCCCGCAAGGCTCACTTACCGGCGTATCGGGTTTCCAGGTACACATAGGCGCAGGTAAGGTGTATACTCCGGGTGACCAGTGTGATGTCCTGGTAGCAATGAACGCTGCCGCTCTCAAAACACAGCTCAAGTACGCCAAGAAGGACGCCACTATTATCATAGACACAGACGCTTTCAAGAAATCAGATCTTGAGAAAGCTGCCTTCCAGACGGAGGACCCGCTCGCAGAGCTGGGCGTTGACCCGGACCGTGTAATTGCATGCCCCCTTACCCAGATGGTAAAGGATGCTCTTGCCGATACCGGCATGGATGCCAAGGCCGTTCTCAAGTGCCGCAATATGTTTGCTCTCGGTCTGGTTTGCTGGCTCTTCAGCCGCGACATCGAGATCGCATTCAACTATCTGCGTGACAAGTTCGCCAAGAAGCCTGAGCTGGCCGAGGCCAACATCAAGGTTATCCAGGCCGGTTATGACTACGGTCACAACACTCACAGCAGTGCCATGAACGTATACCGCATAGAGTCAAAGCAGAAGGAGCCCGGCCGTTACATGGATATCACCGGAAACAAGGCTACAGCATATGGTTTTATTGCCGCTGCCGAGAAAGCAGGACTCAAGCTCTATCTTGGTTCATATCCTATCACTCCTGCCACCGATGTTCTGCATGAGCTCTCCAAGCACAAGTCACTTGGTGTTACCACCGTTCAGTGCGAGGATGAGATTGCAGGCTGCTCATCGGCCGTAGGCGCATCATTCGCAGGTGCTCTTGCAGTGACATCAACTTCAGGTCCCGGTATCTGCCTTAAGTCAGAGGCCATGAACCTGGCTGTCATAATGGAGCTGCCGCTGGTAGTTCTGGATGTTCAGCGAGGTGGTCCTGCCACAGGACTTCCCACTAAGTCAGAGCAGACAGACTTGCTGCAGGTACTCTTTGGCCGTAACGGTGAGAGCCCCATGCCTGTAATTGCAGCCACATCACCTGTTGACTGCTTCGATGCCGCTTATCAGGCAAGTAAGATGGCTCTGGAGCATATGACTCCGGTTGTTCTGCTTACCGATGCATTCGTAGCAAACGGTTCGGCCGCATTCAAGCTCCCCAACCTGGCCGATTATCCCGCTATCAATCCTCCTTATGTTCCTGAGGAACTCAAGGGCAAATGGACTCCTTACATGCGTGCCGAGAACGGCACCCGCTACTGGGCAGTTCCCGGTCGTGAAGGATTCACCCATATCCTGGGTGGTCTGGAGAAAGACAGCCAGACCGGCGCCATCAGCACCAATCCTGAAAATCACGACCTGATGACACGTCTGCGCAAGCAGAAGATTGACAACATAGAGGTTCCTGATCTGGAGGTAATAGGTGATGTTGATGATGCCGACCTTCTGATAGTCGGATTCGGTGGAACATACGGACATCTGCGTGCCGCTATGGATGAGCTCCGCGCTCAGGGCAAGAAGGTTGCCCACGCACACTTCAAGTTCATCAACCCGCTGCCCAAGAACGCCGCCCAGATACTTACCAAGTATAAGAAGGTGGTCGTGGCCGAGCAGAACATGGGTCAGCTTGCCGCATTCCTGCGCATGAAGGTTGACGGATTTGTTCCGTATCAGTTCAATCAGGTTAAAGGCCAGCCGTTCGTTGTGAACGAACTCGTGAATGCTTTCAACGAAATCCTTAACAAGTAAACACACAGCACTATGGAATATACAGCACAAGATTTCAAGAAAGGGCAGCCCCGTTGGTGCCCCGGTTGCGGTGACCACTTCTTCCTGGCATCACTGCACAAGGCTATGGCCGAAATCGGAGTAGCTCCATACAATACCGCAGTCATTTCAGGTATAGGTTGCTCAAGCCGTCTGCCTCACTATATGGCTACATACGGAATGAACACCATCCACGGACGTGCCGCTGCAATCGCTACAGGTTGTAAGGTTGCCAACCCTGACCTGACCGTATGGCAGGTATCAGGTGACGGTGACGGTCTGGCTATCGGAGGTAACCACTTCATCCACGCCAACCGCCGTAACATCAACCTGAACATGATTCTGCTCAATAACCGCATCTACGGTCTGACTAAGGGACAGTACTCTCCTACATCACCCCGCGGATTCGTGAGCAAGTCAAGCCCTTACGGTACAGTTGAGGATCCGTTCCGTCCTGCAGAGCTCTGTTTCGGTGCACGCGGTCACTTCTTTGCCCGCGCCGTTGCCACCGATGCTCCCGGCACAGTCGATATCCTCAAGGCAGCATACAACCACAAGGGAGCATCAGTCTGCGAGATTCTGCAGAACTGCGTAATCTTCAACAACGGCACCCACGATGCAGTATACAACAAGGAGGGTCGCGCCAAGAACGCCATCTACGTTAAGCACGGTGAGCCCCTGGTATTCGGTGAGAACAATGAGTTCGGACTGGTTCAGGAGGGATTCGGTCTTAAGGTTGTAAAGATAGGTGAGAACGGCATCACACTCAAGGATATCCTTGTTCACGATGCGCACTGCCAGGACAACACCCTGCAGCTCAAGCTTGCCCTGATGGGTGACGGTGACGGATTCCCCGTAGCACTGGGCGTTATCCGCGATGTCGAGGCTCCCACCTATGACGACGCAGTTACAGCACAGATTGAGGAGGTCAAGGCAGCCAAGAAGTACCACAACTTCGCTGAGCTCCTTGAGACCAACGATATCTGGGAAGTAAAATAGTACAAAAGGGGTCAGACCCCAATTGTATCATTGCACAAAAAAGGCGGTCATCACGACCGCCTTTTTTATTGTTTAATGTATACTCCGGATATTCCTTTCGAAGAAGAAAGGGTCAGCGTTTTTCTATCTTCGGAGAACTTGTATTCAACTACTGCCACCTCAGTTGTACCTCTGTATAAGGTAAACGTTGTCTCATCAAACGTGTAGTCAAACAAATTAGAGCCCCATGACACTTTTGATTCCTGAAATGCAAAATAGTCATCCGGATCTCTTCCTTCACCGGCAGCCTTGTATGTGTTGCCTGCAAACGGATTCCGGGAGACGTTGGATCCTGAGCCGTTATTTACACCGGGATTATTCTCTTCAATTGGATCATCCTTATCGCAGCTAATCACTGAAAATCCCGATAATATGGCTAACAGAGCCATCAAAAAAACTTTCCTCATTATAAATATCAATAAACAGACGATGCATTTTTATTTCTCGCCGAAGCACAAGTCACCGGCATCACCCAGACCGGGGATGATGTAAGCGTGGCTGTTGAGCTCGGGATCGACTGCGGCGCACCACAAGGTGGTGATGTCCTGCGGGAACATCTTTGTGATGTAATCAACACCTGCCTGGGCTGCAATTACGGAACACAGATGAATGCGGGCGGGAGTTCCCTTGAGAAGCAGGGCGCGGTATGCCAGATACATACTGTTACCGGTAGCCAGCATCGGGTCAACCAGGATAAGAGTCTTGCCATCCAGTTTAGGTGATGCCATATACTCAATGTGTACGTCAAAGTTCACCTCATCCAGATATTTGCGGTAAGCCGATACAAAAGCGTTTTCGCAATGGTCAAAATAGTTGTGGAAACCCTGGTGCAGGGGCAGTCCGGCGCGGAACACCGTACCTAAAACTATATCCTCCTCCGGAACATTGATGGTAGAGACTCCAAGCGGGGTCTGGACATCTTTTGTCACATAATTGAGTTTCTTGCTCACCTCCAGTGCCATGATCTCACCGATACGCTCCAGGTTACGGCGGAAACGCATCTGGTCCTTCTGAATATTGACATCGCGAATCTCGGCGATGAACTGGTTCAGAATACTGTTCTGCTTGTTAAAATCAATAACTTCCATATAGTTTTTTCTTGTTGTAGTCCTGTTTCAAGGGTCCAAAATCCAACAAATGTACATAATTCAAAATAAAAACAATCATTATTCTGATTAAAATGGGTATCTTCAAACCCCGAAAATTATTAACACACCAATATACATTATGAGAATCAGGAATCTTACTCTTCTCCTCATGGCAACAGCTGTGACCGGAGTAATCAGCGCCCAGTCTGGCGCATGGTGGCAGCAGGCCCCGTCAACAGTTATCAACCCTGACAACACCGTTACTTTAAACTACCGTAACGCTAACGCCAAGTCCGTTAAGGTATGGACCCAGTTCAGCGAAAGCGTTGACATGACCAAGGGTGCTAACGGCGTATGGACAGCAACCATCGGCCCTGCAGAGCCTGACATCTATCCTTACCATTTTGAAGTAGACGGCATTAACGTAATGGACCCCCAGTGTGCCGAGTGGTTCCCTAACGAGACCTTCAAGAACAGCCTTCTTGATATGCGTGCTGACAAGCTGAGCACCCTCAAGGATGTTCCTCACGGCAGCGTGGATTACCTTAACTACTGGTCACCCGGACTGAACATGTTCATCCCGGTGATAGTTTATACCCCGCCGTTCTACGATGATCCCAAGAACAAGGACAAGAAATACCCTGTAATGTACCTTATCAGCGGTACCACTGATACTGAGGAGGTCTATTTCAAGGTAGGTAAGATGAACCTTATCCTTGACAACCTGATTGCCC
>Ga0310690_10002658_pt1 | contig 28609 bp, 33 predicted proteins | sample AusTroGonzalo_MG_2_FD_207661 | JGI IMG/M metagenome (GOLD analysis project Ga0310690, IMG submission 207661) | Bovine rumen microbial communities from tropical cattle in Woodstock, Queensland, Australia - Gonzalo_04 (v2) (version 2) | ecosystem: Host-associated > Mammals > Digestive system >...
TAAGTGAGGGAAATAATAATGATTAAAATAGTAGAAATGAACTCACAGTGGGAAGATTTATTTGATATTGCAACTGTTGAAGAAACAGAAAAGATTTATGGCGAGGTTTCTGCTGTAGATAAGCCAGTTAAAATCAAAAATAAAGATAAATATGTTGTTCGTGTTAGTTATGGTTCTTATTTAAAGGGAATATATGAAACAAATTATGATTTTAATACATATGATGAAGCAAATCAATTTTATCAATATGTGAAAAATTTACATAATAGTGTTTCCGATTCAAGTGATACATTTGGTGGGTATAGTAGTCCAATGTTTACTTAAAATTAAATGTGAATTGAGATTTATTTTTGTTACCATACGGTAATATAAAAGTTGTGAGGACAAACAAATGAATGTGTTAGCGTTAGATATAGGCGGTAAAACTCGCAATGGTTTTGCACTAATGGATACAGAAAGCAGAGAGCTTATTAAAACATCAAGTATCATATATGATAACAAATTGACACCACTTGACCATAGACAGAAAATATTGCAAGAGGTGCAAAGTTATTATTATTATAATGAAGTAGATGCTATTGTGTTTGAAAGGGTTAATCTGTTCCGTGCAGGCAGAATATCACCATTAGCAAATATAATGTCACTATGCAAGGTGCAGTGCATTATAATTGATAATATGTCTGATTTAGTAGATATATATGATGTTCCAGTAAGAACTTGGAAAGCAATATCATTGAACAGTGCAAAGGCAGATAAAGATGATTCGGTTAATTTGGTACAGAAATTATATCCTATGGTTGATTTAAAGGTACCAAAATATAAAAAGAAAGAGTCAAATGAGTTTATTTACAATCACGATTTAGCAGACGCAATATGTATAGCATTAGCAGTTGCTATGGATAATAAAAAGAAAATAATAAATAAAACCAATAAGGTTAATTACTTATAAATTGAAAGGTAGCGTGATTTGTTGTGGCATTAAATAAAGGTCTTACAGTAAAACAATTATTGCAGGCTTGTCAAAGACAGGTGGCAAAGGGTAATGGTGATAAATATATTATTATTTCAAGTGATGACGAGGGTAATAGTTTTCACACATTATTTTATGAGTTCACAGATGATAAAAAAGATATTGAATATTATTTAAATCTGGAACAAGATAGGAGTCACACAGTAGACGATACCGTTGCGCTTGGTTAAGTGACGAATATGTTTTATTTTGGTGGTGATTGTGTGTATGATAGTATTTAGAAACACACAAAGTGACAAAGAATTAGTAGGTCACGGCGTTGAAACAGACGGCAAGATAATTTTTAATCCTGGTTCACAAACGGGTGCAAAAAAGAGTGATTATAAATTTAATGATATATCAATAGGTGTTCCAGGAACAAATTTTCAGTTTATTGTAAAGCCACAAGAAAGTTGTGAGTTAAATGTTAATGAAAATACAACTTTTGGATACACAATAGCATCAGCTATTAGTGAGTTTGGTGATAATACAGAAAGAGAGTATCCCGATATATATGCCACATTTGAGGCTGGTGGTTCCTCTGATTTAAAGTGTGATATGACATACCGTGAGATAGTCAATTATAAGGGGAAAATTACCCCAAGAGTTAAATTAGCAGAAAATTATTATATTGAGGGCGACTTTGGATTTTATAGTAATGTAGGCGTGTCGCAGAACGGCGGATTAGATTATAGTTTTGATGTGTATGGAAGAAGTCGTTATCTGAAATCAACTAATGATTTATTGATATGGTTTCATTGGTTTGAACCTGAATGGGAAATTGATGAATTGTTGTATTACATAATGCGTAGTGATAATAAAATATACAGTTTACCCAGTGTGATACGAAAAAATTATAATTACCATTTACTAACATATAGCGATGAAGAGTTTAGTTCAGAATTAGTGGTTGATGCTGGTGCGGTAAATGATATTATCACAGTGGATAAATCTGTGGTTGATTTTTATATAGATAAAATTTCTAAATTATATAAAAAGTGTGAGTTAAATTATAATTTAACATCTTATTATTCTGTTGATGCTAATGTTCAAAGTACACTTATTGGCGAATATTGTTTGGCAGGGTGTGGGTATTATAATGTGTACGCTACATATGATGAAAATGACGGATATTATCATTCAAATCTTATTCGCAACGGTATTATTGCAAATAGAATATCAGATGCTGAAATTTCATTTGGTTCAGGTTTATATGCTGTATATAAAGACAAAGACAGCGGTTTAACGCCTGTATATATTGATATGGTGTTTGAAAAAGATGACAACAATGAATTTCATTTTATTAGTTGTTCAGATAATATAGAAGGCATTATTGGAAATCAGCAGTCGTATGATACAGTATTTACAATAGACGGTTACATTGAGCAGAGGCAAGGCTTAAAGCCATATGCTGTTAATTTTACTGTTAAGGCGGATAAACCGCCCGTTATGGTAGGAAATAAAATCGGAAAACTTCAAATAGGTAATATAGAAACTGTTGGTATTAACAGCCTTACCAAATTTACAAGAATAGCAAATTCAACAGTTTTGACAGAAGATACTGTAATTAATGACCGCATAACGGTAAAAGCAGGTTCTGTTATGTATGTGTTTAATCTTGCATTAAAGTACGATACTGCAACAGAGTTTGCATTTGATTTAGTTGTATATAGTGACATAGTTGCAAATAGTGGTGAAATTCAGTGGTGCGCCACCGAAATTCAGAGAAGACCATAAAATAAATTATAAGGGGTGATATAATGGAAGTTTTAAAATCAAGCATTCCTGTTGACTATAATGGCGGAGAATATTTTGAATTAGGAAAAGTATTAGTAATAAATGCTAACGAAGACACATTTACTGATACAATGAAAAGATATTTATCTGCTATTGTTTTTAAGTTTTACATTGAAACTGAAAATAGTGAGTATATTTCAGTAGAGGGTTCTACGATTAAATGGGATAGCGATGCTGATATTGCATATATGCTGTCACAGCACTGCATTCCTAAAGATGCATATTTAGGGTTTAGTATCATTTTAGATAAATCCGTTCTTACATTAAAAGATAATGAAGGCAAGTTAATTTACCCAGATGCAAAAAATATAACAGAATTTCCTATTGAAATTATTATGATTTAACGAGGTGATAAAATTGGCACAGTCTGTTTTGATACAAAATGTTGCTTTAACAGAACAGTTTAGCGATGAAATATCTGCTTCGAGTGGCTGTGGTGAAATTATCATTGACATAGATGAATCACAGTGGACTAAAGGCTTTAAGGAATATGTAGCTGGTATATTATTCAGAGTATATGTTAAAGTTGATGAGGAATATATATTAGTACAAGACCGTGGTTATCTTTGGAATACAGATGAGGATGTATCTGTGGTATTAGAAGAGATACCAAATCCTTGTTATATATCTATGAAGCCTACACTTAATGATGAAGTTAAGCATTTAAAAAATAAAGACGGTAATTATTTATACCCTGAACTGCAAAATATTACCAGTTTGCCAATTAGTATTATTTTTGACGATAGCGGTGTTATTGGCGAGGGCGGTTCAGTTATAGATATATTAAATAGTTTAGAACCAATCGAAGAGGTGGAATTTTAATGAGTGATGTATTTTATGTGATTGGCGAAGACACGGCAAATGATATAGCAGATGCTATTAGAAAAAAAATGGATATGCTGATTCAAAATTAATTAAAGCAGAAAATTTTGCGACAGAAATACAGAACATTCCATCTGATTCGTTTGATACGGTTTTTACGACAAAAACAAGTCTTTTTGGAACTGTTAATTTAATCTATAATTCAACAATATCCAACGATAAAATGTTTAGTAAAGCTGATGGTTTGAAATCAATTAAATTACCAAATATAACAGCATTATCAACGAGTATGTTTAATACTGCACGATATGTAGAAACTATTGATTTAGGTGCTGGAGTTGATAATTTATCAACAGGGTCACAGGCATTTGCTTATTGCTATGCACTTAAAAATATCATTTTTCGCAGAACAAGTAAGATTACATATAGTGTTAATCCATTTAGCGGAGCAACAAAGTCAAATATAACAATATATGTACCATCATCTGCTTTATCTGTTTACAAATCAGACAGTTCTTGGACAGGTGCAGGGTTCAAAGCAATAGAAGCGGTGACAAATACCATTGTAATTGATAATTCAACATATTCTTGTAATGAGGGGGAAACTTGGTTAAGCTGGGTTTCGTCTTTAAATAATACAGATGGTCTTATTGTTGTTGGGAATTTAGTGATGGATTCAGATAAAACAAAATATGTTACGAGAAACGGAAACGCAGTTTTTCCAAATAGTATAGTTGTCGCAGATACATTTGCTTATATGAATTTATAAAATAATTTATAGGGGTGTTTTTAATATGAGTGATGTATTTTATGTAATAGGTGAAGATACTGCAAAAAGTATAGCAGACTCAATAAGAACAAAAAGAGGGTATACTGCCGACCACCTAATTAAGGTTGAAGATTACAATGACGAGATTGACGCTATAAATTCGTCAACTGACGAGATATTTTCAGCAAGTACACCAGACAATAGTTTAGATTTAGTTTTGGGATTAGATGGTGAATTAAGAAGCAATTCTTTTAAAGATAATGTAAAAATTAAATCACTTTCTTGTCCAAACTTAAAAACAGTTGGTGCAAATGCCTTTCAGAATTGTTCAAATTTAAAGACGGTTGATTTGCCAGAAGTTGTAACAATAAATAATTATGGTTTTAACAGTTGCCCAATAACTTCTTTTAATGCACCAAAAGTGAAAACTATTGGAAGTTATAATTTAGGTGCATACCGTTCATCAATATTTCAAAACGATTCTGTAGAATCACTTGGTGACTACAATTTTAGTGGTAATAATTATGTAACTAAAATCTCTTGTGCAAATTTAAAAACAATGGGTGGATATATAGCTAATAACAGTACTACTTTAAAAGAGGTGGATTGTCCTGAATTAACATCAATCGGCACTGGTGCATTTAGGGCAAGTAATAGTTATGGTACGGCAGTTGCAATTGAATCACTTAATGTTCCTAAATTACAAACATTAGGTGCAGAAGCATTCCGTTATGCATATAAATTAAAGAGAATTAATAGCGATGTGGATGGTGAATTTAATTTTCCAGAATTAACTACACTTTTAACATATAATCAATCAGGTGGTTACACTTATGGTTATCAGTTTGATGGTGTCAGCAGTATGAGAGTTTTAAGAGTTCCTAAATTAGTTAATGCAGGTTATAATGCATTTTCAAGTTGTGGAAATTTAGAAGAAATTTATGTAAATAATTCTTTAACTACAATGTTTCCATTTTCAACATCCAAGATAAAGAGAATAAATAGTGATGTTGATGGGGTAATTAACTTACCAGGTGCTACTAATAGTAGTACGGACCTTTCTAATTTACCATTAATAAGATATATTTACTTACCTAATTTTACAACAGCACTACAATTTAAAAATAATGCAATTCTTGAACTAATTGATTGTGGTAAAATTACATCGGCTAATGCCAACTGGTTAAATGACTGCCCTAATTTAACAGGAGTTATTCTTCGACATCCGAGCACAGTATTGCCGTTCCAATCGGGTTCTATGGCAGGAACAACTGTTCCATCTAATATAACATTCTATGTTCCAACTAATCTTGTAGCATCTTATGAAGCATCTGACTGGCACACAGTAAAGGGAATTACAATCGCACCATTAGTGAATCAGTTAACAGTCGGTGTTGATACATTTGACTGTATAGCAGGCGAGTCGTGGTCAAGTTGGGTTGCCTCTGAAAATAATACAGATGGTTATATTATAGTTGGCAATATTATAATGGATAGCACAAAAACAAATTACATAACCCAAAATGGTAGTGCAGTATTACCAGGTCAAGTAATAAACGGTACTGCATATGAATTAACTACATTATAAAATAAAATTTATATTTGGGGGTAACGATTTATGGGTAAATTTATTTATCACGCTGATGGCAGTTGGGAATTTGATGACCGTGATAATTCACAGGGGGTTGAAAACACGAATGAAGAACACGCTTGTTGTAATTGTGGAACAAAGTATGATATAACTGTAATTGGCGAGTGTGAAAATCCTAATGAAGAAGCATTAACAGGTGCTACATTCACAGTTAATAGCACAATAGAAGAAATGTTAGAAAAAATTAAAACACAGGGTTATCTTGATATTACAGGTAGGTTTAAGAGTAATTTTTATAATGACGGTATTCATTATTATTATGGCGTGTGTGCTTCTTGGTACACTGCACACATTATTCCGAAAGAGGTTGTATCAAAATATTCCGATGTAGTTTTACAAATTTTCGGCAGAGAAATTATTACCAATCACGATGTTATTCACACATTTGTTGGTATGAGAAGTATGCAGTATGACAATTTAGAAAGTGGTCGTGGGAATGGCTTTGCCCCCAGACAGGTTGGTTTGTATATTATTGAAGATGACACACCTGACAGTCCAACATATGGTAAAGTGATTTGTCAGTTTGGCGAATTGCCTCAATAACAAACCTCAATAACAAAATAGAAATAGTGAATAGATGATATTAAAAGTTTTAGGAGATGACATTTATGGCGAAAATAATTTATGACATTCGTGGAGAATCAGTTGTTATTGATACTCATTCTGATTCTGAAGAAGGTAGTGGTAGCGTAATATTTGACTCTAATGTTGAAGTATTAAAGCTAAATTTAGACGGTAATATTGCAACCACGGAAAAGACAGCATTAGAAATTGAAGAGCTTTATAAGGCGGGCAAAGTGATTTATGCAGTATCCAATATTGGAGCGTATGTTCAGATTGCTTTTGGGTTATTTTTAACACCAGAACAAACTAATGACGGTTATGTTCTTTATGGTTACACAAAAGGCGACCACTCTAATGTTGAAAATATTGTATTTACAGCACAAAATGCTAATGATGTAATGTCAATTGATATTAGTAATTTAATGTGATATCTATGGTAAGGTTTATGCAAAATCAGTAAACTGCCCGACTGATTTAGATGTATAAAACAAACCATTGATATATAAAATGAGAAAATAGAATGAAAATTGAGAAGGTGTTTATTATGGCAGATATTTGGGAAGCTATTTGTAATGCCGTTAGTGCATTTTTCGACTGGTTCTTACATCAGACCCCGCTTTTCGGTGACACTCTCAATACAGTTTATGTTTCGGTTGAAAAAATGTATGAAACTTATATGCCACTTATTGCTGAATATATTAAATATATTACAGAATATGTGCAGGGCTGATTGACAAACATTATTATATATTATATAATATAAATAAGAATTAGCGAAAATTAAGTAATTGTTTAGGGTTCCTGTAATGCGGATAATCATATATAGCAAATGGAGTAACTCTGAAAACAGTGAAAACTGTTGGGCAGTGACAGAGGGTAATATTTGATTAGTTTTGTGTTGCAGGAATTCCTAAATTGAATTTGATATAAATATTTTGAGGTGATATGCAATGATAACAATTAAAAACACAAAGAGTGATAAAGAGTTAGTTGCTCACGATTACAAAGACGGCAAAATTGTTTTCAATCCAGGTTCACAAACAGGAGCTAAAAAGTCTGACTATATGTTTAATGATATTTCTGTTAACATCCCAGGCAGTAATTTTCAGACTACAATTAAGGCACAAAGTGAAAAAGAGTTCGATGTTAGTCAAAATTCTATAATGGGTCATATTTTTAATGCTATATCAAAAGAATATGGTAATGAAAATGGTGGCGGAGATGAACCTATTGATGATTTTTCCGTTAGTTTTATTGTAAATCCAGAGACGGGCGCAATAACAAGTGATAAAACATATGCTGAAATTTCACAGCATTTAAATAAAAAAAGTATTCCTGCAACCATAACCGCAGGTGAAAATGTAGTAAATGCTAATACAGTTTTATCTAATCCTGCTGATAATGTTTGGTATAATACAGAAATATATTACGGTACTGACGGTTCCGAAACTCCCATTGAATCAAGTGATATTATTTTCTATAATATTGAGCCGATACCTGAATTTAGCATAGTGCATTATATGATAGGTATTAAAGAAGATGATACCATTGCACTTGGTATTATGGGTGATATTGAAAATATAAATTATTGGAATTTCTATTATATTTATGGTGAGAATGGTGAAGTTAAATTTACCAATGTACAAACAGTGGAAAATAGCAATAACAGATATTTTTATATTGATAATAGTGTTTATGGGTTAGTTAGAAATAAAGGTTACACAGAAAAGGCATTTGACGCAGATTTAGGAGTCGGCTTAAGTTTTGCTTCTGCTTCTCTCGGTGAATATGTAAGAACTGGAATAACTGGAAGGTGTGGTTCTTCTCACTATGAAACAGATGCTGGCGGAGAGTTACAGCTTGGAATTGCTTTTGCTAATAATTCTGACGAACCAACAGGGTTTGAGAGTTTTGCACACATATTTGGAATTGATTGCAGTTTTAATAGTGATAAAGAAATCACTGAAATTACAACAACTTTAGATAGTATTCCTAATACAACATCAGTCAATACTTCATATGATGTGTTATTTGATTTAAGCTCCAACGGTACATTTACACAAGTTCCTGAAGATATCGTACCTGATAATTACAGTGTGGCTAAACTTACAATTGAGTATGAAATGAGTGAAGTTACATTTTATTCACCAAGAAGTACAGCCGCAATTACTACTGACCAGGATGTTACAGTTAATAGTATTAGTGGTGGCACAGAAACAATTCCGTCAGGCACTGTAGTATATAAGTTTGTATGGTATCAATATACTAATAATAATTATTTTGATATGTTTATTTGGAAAGATAGTGGAACTTGGAAACTTGGTGCAAAGATTTCAGACGATACTCCAGGAGAATGAGAAATATTTTAAACAAATTAGGAGGCATTATTTATGGATAAAGAATTTTGGATTTTACTTGCAGTAATAGTTGTTTCTGCTGTTGTGGCAACTGTGGTTGCTTACAGACTTTTTGGTATTGATAAGATTAAGAGTTGGTTACTTTGGGCTGTTACACAGGCTGAAAAAGAGTTTGGCGGTGGGACTGGTAAACTTAAGTTAGCATATGTATATGATATGTTTATTGCAAAGTTCCCTAAACTTCAAGCAATTATCCCGTTTGCTGTTTTTTCAGCACTTGTTGACGAAGCACTTGTTCTTATGAGGGAAATGTTAAAGAACGATAAAATTCAAGCATTTGTTGATAAAGGAAGTGAGTAATTGTGGCAACTGTATTAAATGTTACTACAAAGGTAATGGATACGAGCGAAACGAAAATGACTTGTCCTTTTATGGGATACAGTAATCACACACATAAAGGCGTAGATTTAATTCCTAAATCGACAAGTGAAACTCCGCATATATTAGCATATGCTGACGGTGTTGTTATTTATACTGGTAACATAAATGGCACAAATAAGAGCACGGGTAATGCTGGTATGGGTACTTGTGTCGCAATTAAGCATAATGACGGAACATTTACGAGATATCAACATATGAAGTATAATTCACTCAAAGTCAAAAAGGGCGATAAGGTTAAGAAAGGACAGATTTTGGGGCTTTACGGGAGACCCACGAGTGGGAATTCGACTGGTAGCCACTTACATTTTGACATTTCATTGCCTAAAAAGCCTGATTGTCCGTATCTTAAAGGTACATTTTGCAACGAAACGAGATATTATGTTGACCCTGTTCCGTATTTAACAAAGCCTTTAGAGAATAACAACACTAATAAGCCAAGCACTATAAAAAAGACTGGAAAAGTGACAGCAAGTGTTCTTAATGTTAGAAAAGGTCCTGGAACGGGTTATAAAGTGGTCGATACCCTTGAAAAAGGAAAAACTGTTACAATTTATGAAACTAAAAATGGATTTTATCGTATTGGCGAGAATAAATGGGTGTCCGCCGAATATGTAAAAGTTTAATAATGGTAAGAAAAAATATTACCCACTCATTGTTATATTACCGTGGGTGGGTAATATTGTTGATTTTATTTTAATAAATAGGAGTGGAATTATGACAAGAGAGTACCATATCCATTGTAATAATTGTGGAAAAGATTTCTATGATGCTGTTGAGGGCAGTTGGGCAGATGTAGTTTGTCCTGATTGCGGTTCGGATGACATAGAAGATTATGCAATGTGTGATATTTGTGACAAAGAATATTTAGAGAGTGAAAATAATAATGATAACAGTTTAGATATTTGTGATGAATGTTATGATAAATATTATTATAATTATAATTTATTTTATGAATTTGTGCAGAGCAAAGACGGTGAAACAACCGCTAAAATTTTGTGGGATGATATGTTAGAGAGTTATGATGCACAGTTGTTTGCTTTCGCAATGCATACTATTATGTTTGAGGATTATCCCGAATATATTTATGAAAAAATGTCTGCCGACAAAAAATACGAGTCAATGAGAAATATTATTGAAAATAAAATTTTTGATGATGACGATTATAATTATTTTATTAATAAAATGCTTAAAGAGAAAAAGAATGAGTCAAGGAAAACAAAAAGGAACAGGGATGAGTGGTAATGAATAAATTAACAGAAACTGTTGTAATTCCTAAAAGAACAGATAAAGATATTATACTTGAAGCATATGAAACGGATATGGATAATATATTCCGTAAAAGCGGTATTGAGTGTGATAAAAAATCAACATTGAATAAGAAAACAGAGGGCAGAACAATAGATGGTAAATTTCAGTCCTCTGTAAAACCTACGGCTGAATCAATTAAGAAAGCCACATTTAAAATACAAGAAAAGTATAATGTAAAAGTGTCTTATAATAACAAAACTGGTGAGATTTCTGTAAAGGGTAGATATTGATATTTTTGTGCAATTTGACGAATATTATATATAATATATAATATATAATATCGTATTTGGCAAAAGTGCTAATTTTTTGAACAAATCGCCAAAAAATGACCAGAATTGTTGTATAACAAGGTTTATGGATAACAGTGTTATAATTATAACTTGCTCACACTCGTATGGCTGTGGGTGAGTTATTGGTATTAAATATATTTTATTTTATAAGGGGTGACGATAGTGGCTAAAAGTGTTTTAATTGAAAAGAATGGCGGTGCTCCGTTAAAATTCAATGAGAAAGCATCTGGTAGAAACCCGAAAGCATTAGGTCATCTTGAGGGTATAGCCGCTCAATATAATAAACCCACTCGTAACGGCAGACGGTATCCAAGAGAATTATGGGAAAATATCATTAAGAGTGATGATTATAAAGAAATGATGGAAACAATGACTTGTTTCTGCGAAAATGACCACCCTGCCGATAATACCGACAGAATAGAAACTTCAATAAAAGAAATCTCTGCTGTGCTTACCAATCTTGAAATATCAGATGATGGTAATGTGTATGCAGGTTTCGATATATTAGATACGCCACAGGGACACATACTTAAAAGTTTAGCAGAGTATGGTTGTTCTATTGGTGTATCAAGCAGGGGATTAGGTGACGAAATCCAAAAAGACGGAGAAGTAATCATTGACCCCTCTACATATCAGTTTTATGCATTTGATATGGTTGTTATGCCTGCTGTTAAGTCTGCAAGACCTGCCGTAACAGAGTCTAAAAAGAGAAGTAATAAAGCAAAGGTCTCTCTTGCAGATACATTTGCAAAAGAGGTAGAAACAGCAACATCAGTTGCAGAGCTTAAATCACTCAAAAGAGTGGTTAGTAATTTACCAGGTCTTGACTCCATTAAAGAGTCAATTGATATAAAATTAAAATCTATGAAAGACGGAGACAATATCTTGTCAATCTTAGAAAACGACCTTGGAAGAATCAGCGAAGATAATATAAGACTTGCTGACGAAGTTGACACTCTGAAATCTAAACTGTCCGCTAATAATATTAGGTATCAGAGATTACACAGAGCGTATAACGAGAGCAGACAAGCAGTTAAATCGTTGAGAAAGAGTTTACAGAGTAATATGGTTAACTGTGCACAATTGCAAACAGAGGTATATAATGGTGCTATGGAAACTGAATACGCTGTAAAATCAAGTAAGTACTACGAGTCAAAACTTGCTAATGATAGTGCAAGAAAAGACAGAGAGTACAGAGCACTCAAAGGCGAATTAGCAAGAACTAAAAAAGCCCTTGATGAATCACAAAGAGACTTAACGGATGTTAAGAGAAAACTTGTGGAAACAAGAAAAGAGAATTCAGCATCACTTGAAACAGTAATTAATGATTCTCAAAATCGTCTTAATGAATCAAGACGAAATGGCGAAAGAAAAGCCAATGCTATAAGGGAAGACCTTTGTAAAGCAAATTCCGATGTTGATAAGTTAACAGAGGAAAGAAACAGGATTGCTGAAAATCTTGAACAATCACAAAGTGCTGTCCGTAAACTTGCAGAAGAGAGAAAAATACTGAAATCAGAAAATGAATCTCTTGTTAAATCCCTTAATGAGTCCGAGTCTGTGATTAAGGATTTAGTGGAAGCTAATGGTGCTTTAAAAGAAAAATGTTCTCAATTAAGTGAACGAGTACAGTCTATTACTTCAAAGCAAGTGCTTGAGGAAAAGAAAACACAAAAGCAAATATCCTCGTATAAAAAGGCTCTTGCTGAACAAGGACAAATGAACACCGAGGCTCTTAATAAGTATCTTGAAACAAAGTGTGCACAAAACGGTTTAAAATTAGATACCGTTAGGGAATTACTTCCACGAGGCTACACTATCACAGATATTGATAGAGTTGTTGGTGAAATGGCTGACAGAAAGAGGCGATATGATGCTCTGCCTTTCGCTATCCCTGGTAATATTACCAAAATAGTTGAAAATAGGAGCAATCTATCGGACGAGGATAAACAGACTATGACTTTTCTTGAGAGTGCTTGCAAAAATTTATAATAGCAGGTGTGAAATTCACCGCAACACAATTATTTTTTAATTGAATAAAAGAAAGAAGGATTAATACTATGGCTAATGTTATGGACCAAAAATCCAAATACCTCATTGGTAGATGGTCAAAGAGAATTGGTATGGTAGAAAGAGCCAAGAAAGAATCTCTTTCCTTTGAGAAGAGAGCCGCTCTTGCTAATACCCTTGAAAATACTCATCAGAGAATGAAGGCTATGGAAGCTGTTAATCCGAGTGCAATTGGTCAATATAAAAGATATGCTCTCGATTTAGTTACTTCCGTAGTTCCCAACCTTATCGCATTTGATTGCTACGCAGTTCAGGCGATGGATAATAGAATCGGTAAATATACTGCCGCTTAATGCGGTGACGCATTATGAAAAACTCAACGAATTCAGTGAAACCCCTATATTGTGATGTAAGGTATAGGGCAATACTGAGCAAAGTTCTATTTCAAATACAATAGCAGGACAGTGGGTTGCAAACCATTTCCTTGATACTCCTAATTGATAGGATTACTGCTTTGTATATATATAAATTACATTTAGGAGATGTAATATATGTATGGTTATATTTATATGACTACCAATTTAGTAAATGGTAAACGGTATATTGGAAAACATAAATCTGTTGAATTTGTTGGAAATGAATATATAGGTTCTGGAAAACTTCTTAAAAGAGATATTAAAGCACATAATTATAATGTAAGAACTGATTTCAAGGTGGAATTACTTGAAGAGTGTGATACATTAGAATCTCTCAATGAGAGGGAAATTTATTGGATTTCATATTATGATGCTTGTAATTCAAAAGAGTTTTATAATATTCATTTTGGTGGTGACGGAGGCGACATTAGTTTATATTTGTCGCCAGATGATATGGAAGCAATAAGAAAAGAACATTCAGAATTCATTAAAAATAAATTTAATACAGATAAAAATTTCAAGAAATCGTTTTCTGGTGCTAAATTTGGACATAAAGTTACTAAAGAAACTAAATCTAAAATTTCAAATAAACAAAAAGAATATTGGAATTCTGTTGATGTTGGTGTTAAACACGAAAGATTATCAAGGTCAGCAACAAATAGAAATATTGGCAGAGTTTGGGTTACAAATGATATTATAGATAAATTTGTACCTAATGATAATCTTAATGATTATTTGAATAGCGGGTTCAGGCTTGGTAGAAAATTTAAGAAACGAAATAGAAAATGTGCAGAGACTATCGAAAGTATAGGTAATGAGAAAAACATTACCGAATGAACGAGTAGAGTACAATTCAAGTGAATTGGAAGTGTTGAGATACTTATAAACGGTAATAGAATATAAGTATGTGATATAGTCCGAACTATATGGTAACATATAGAGTATGTATGGAAACGATACATATGTAACATATTTGATGTTAAATTACATCGATTATTCGTACAGCAAGCCCAAGGGCAAGACTGAAGCTGGCGATGTATTTGCTTCTTCCATCAATATGGGTAAGTCAGACCCCAATTACACCTCTGACTTTGTTGATGGTGAATATCTTACCGAAGGTGACGGCACAAATCCCAATGCAGGTAGACTTGCTTGGACACCTGTAAGCACCCTTGTAACCAGACCTATGGCTCTTGCTTGTGGCGACAGCAAGGCTTCTGTCACATTTACTCCTATCGGCACTGACGGAACTATGACTGAATATGCTCTTGTTCCTGAAGCTGGCACAGTATTTGCGACTGGTGATAAGATTGCTATTAATGCTGTAACTGGCGAATACAAACTTACTCTTGTCACTCCTACAACTGAAGCAATCGCTATTACTTATTACTTCAACAATGAGGATGTTCGTTCTGACGGTAACATCTTTACTGGTAGCACTACTGACACTTATACTGGATATGGTGCCGCTGGTTGGACTAATGTTCCTGAAATTGAACTTCAGATTAAGTCTGTTCCCATTGAAGCACACGCAAGAACTCTTCGTAGTTTTTGGAGCTTTGATGCTTCCTACGAACTGATGAAAGAGTATGGTCAGGATATTGAAACTCTCCTTGCCACTCAAAGCACTGGCGAAATCGCTCACGAAATCGACAATGAGTTAACTCTTGACCTTGTTAAGTTTGCTAATGCTGGTGCTCCCCTTACTTGGAGCAGAACAATCACTCCTGGCATTGCTCTTGTTGACCATTATGATTCATTTATGGTTAAGCTCAACGAAGGCTCTAACAGAATTTTTGATGCAACTCGTAAAGTTAAGGCTAACTTTATGGTTTGCGGTATTGATGTTGCGACTGTTGTTGAATCAATGCGTAACTTCACTCCCAGCGGTGTAACTGCTGTTGGTCCTCACTTCCTTGGCACTCTTGGTAACTACAAGGTGTTTGTTAACCCCGATTATGTTCCCAATGAGTTTGTTCTTGGCTACAAGGGTAGCACAATGTTTGATGCTGGTGCGTTCTACTGCCCGTATATGCCTGTTTCCTCGACTGACCTTATTATGGATGCCAATTTCCGTGGTCAGCGTGGTTATGCTACTATGTATGGTAAGAAGCTCCTTAACGACAAGATGTACATTAAGGGTTACATTACCGACTAATAATTTGTGACATAATGCTCACATTGTAATGTTACATAAGTTATAGTGTGATATTATTGTAACAATCATTTAACACAACTGCGGTCAGTATTCAGTTAATTCTGTTTACTGACTGTGGTTACACAAATAAAAAATATTTTATAGAAAGAGGTAAGTAAGTTATGGCTGATAGTTTCTTAATTACTAATACCCTCCCAGTTGACGAGCCTGCTTATGGTACTGGTTATAATCTGCCTGGCGGTCTTGGCGTTGAAGACGGTGTAAATCCTGGTGCTAAAACTGGTCCTTACGGTAACGGTCTTAGAGACAATACCATTGCTATCCCGCTCCCCCTCACCAATTTCCAGATTAAGCTCGGAGCTGGCGAGAGTGTAGAGATTGCTGTTGACGGTGTTCTTGAGACTGAGTTCATTAAGGCACTTGTTGACACTCTCCCTGTTACTGTTACTCCCGCTGATGCGGGTGGAACTGACGGTGGCGAAGGCTAATATTAATTAGCATTCTTGTTTGCAACTAATAGAATATAGGACAGAGTATAATCTATGGTTGTTTAGTTTAATTTGATACATCACCTGCAAGGGTTTTGTATATAAAGGCGGTTGGGGGCGTGTCCTCTGTCCTCCAGCATTCCCCCAACTGACCAGTTTAATTATGTGAGAAAGGATGGTGTTTAAAGTGTCTGTATATAGACGAGAAGATTATGTGGAATATATTATGAAAATGATGGGTTCGAGCATAGTCAATGTTGAATTAGCAGACGATGTACCATTCTTTGTTGATAGTGCATTCCTTGAAATCAAGAATAACATTACAGATGTTAAGACAATGACTGTTCCATACGCACCAGTGATTGATTTAACTGGGCTAAAAGTTGCCAATGTTGTATACCTGATGAGGGGTCATAATACAAGTGGTCCTGGTGGTTTCCAAGATGTTATGTATATATACTCTCGTCAGAGTGCACTGAACACATATACTCTTACTGATTATGCGAGATATTTACTTGCACAGCAGAATAAGAGTACATTGGCAACAGACCTGGACTTTAATTTTGATAAAAGTAATGAGAAACTGTATGTTTATTGTCAACAGGCATTACCTACAACCATTACACTTGTATATACGCCAGACTATGAGTCAGTTGATGAAATTACTGAACCGTTTTGGCAGAACTTGATTAGAAGGCTTGCATTAGCACTCACTAAAGAGGCTGTTGGTAGAGTCCGCAGTAAGTATGATTTGGGTTCTTCCACATACAAACTTGATGGTGAAAAGCTGTTGGCAGAATCACAAGCAGAAATGCAACAAATACGAGAGTATTTAAACAGTAATTCTGATATGCTTTTACCGATAGATTAATTGACATACAGCACAAAATATGCTATACTTAAATAAGTAAGCAATTTAAATAACAAATAAAAAACTAAAGAAAGTGAGCGTAGACAATTATGGCGACTAATAGTTTTGAAAAAGTTATGCAGGCTTGTCTTGAATCCAAGAAGGCTCCTGCGAAAAAGACCGTTTCTGCTAATAAAGCACCTGCAAAGAAAGTAACCGAAAAGAAAGTTACTCGCAAGGCTGTTCGTGAAGCAGAAGAAGATTATTTTGATACCATTAATGATGCTGGCGACCCCGAAGCAGAGTATGATGTAGTTGATACCGTTGATGTTATTGATAACGAAGTTGATGACGATGTTGTTGATGATGTTGCTGATGATATCGTAGTAGTTGTTGACCCTGAGATTGACGCTACTGACATTGATACTGTTGCAAGCGAACTTCAAGACATTATTGATGAAACCCCCGAAGGCGAAATTCCCACCACTGACGAGTATGTTGATGACCTCACATATTCTTGCCCCATTTGTGGTTCTACTTTCTTCACTCCCGAAGAGATGAAAGACGGTGACGAGTGCCCTGTATGTGCTGAAACCCCCGAAGCATTTGTTCTTGTAGGACAGGTTGCAGAAGCTGGCGAAGATGAAGAAGCACCCGTTGAGGACGAGGTTGATGTTGATGTTACCGTTGATGACGGTGGCGAAGACCTTGAAGCTGATGTAGCAGAGGACGACCTTGAAGCTGATGTTGAAGATTCTGACGAGGAAGATAAAGCGGCTGAAGAGGCTTATCGCAGAGCAAGAGCAAGAGCACAAAGAGCAAGGACTGAAATGCGTAGACCTGTGAGCCGTACTCGCAGACCCGCAACTCGCAAGGCTGAAATGAGAAAGCCTGCTAACCGTAGACCTGCTACCAAGAGAACTGCTCCTAAGTTCACTGGTTATCAGTTAGACGAGAGCACTTTCAACCCCTTTATGACCAAGTTCATTCGTGAGAACTATAAGAATGCTCGTGCATACGCTATGAAGTCAGCGACCTATAACAAGGCTCGCAAGGCTCTTAAGGTTGAGTGTGTTATCACTATGAAGAACGGCTCAAAGAAGCGTTCCGTTCTTACTTTTGAGGGTTTCAATCCCAACAGCCGTGCACTTCTTGCAAAGGATACTACCAATACCTTTAAGTGCGAAGGCAGAACTGCTCCGTTCCGTTTTGCTGTTCGTAAGGTTGGCAATACTATTAAGTGCGAAGGTCTCAAGTACAACTATGTTACCAAGTCACTTAAAGAAGGCAGACTTCAGTTCTCTGGCAATCTTGCTCGTGAGAATAGAAAGCCTTCCGTTAACCGTAGCAGAGCGATGGAAGCAAGCCGTAGAGCAAGGGCAAGTCGTCCTATGCCTGGCAAAAAGTATCATAGATAATTATATTTAATTATATTTAATTATCACGATTTGTTTTAATATTTAACTGAATATGTATGTGGGGAGTGATAGATATAAAAGTCAATAAAAGATGTAACTATTGCTCCCCTATTTATTTGAGCGAAGTTACAAGAAAAAATATGGTTGGTAAATCAAAAAAGCAGTCGCCAGAACGGTATGCTAAAAAAGCAAATTACCATCCATTAAGTTACAAAGGCATAGATATACAGAAGTTATTAGGTTCTGACCAATTGGTAATACAAGTTCCTGTTGGTAAATATGAGTGCACAATAGCATATGTTGGTGTATTAAAAGAACTTGAAACTGTTATTAAATCACAGGCAGTTCCTAATGTTAATTTGCAGACTTGTATAAGAGTTTTACAAAGGTCAATAGACAATAAAGACATATATGTTGATTGCACTTGTCCAGATTTTATATATAGATTTTCATATTATGCCAGTAAATTTGGTTATAAATACGGTAAACAGGAGACAAGACCACCTAAGATTACTAATCCTAAAGATAACAAAGGCTCTATGTGTAAACATCTGTTAGCATTATTAGCAAGTAAGAGATGGCTGGTAAAAGTAGCCACACAACTTAATGCTATTATCAGGGATAATCTTGAATTATTTAAGACTAAACTTGGTCTTGAAGATGATGAGTTATTTGTTAATGCAAGCGGTGTTCACTCCCGTACAACTGTTAACAGGCTTCGTCAAGCAAGAGGCGATTATGATAAAGAACTTGGCATATGGGAAAATGAACCAAATGAAACCGAAGACGATGAAGAGGAACTTGAACCTGGTGATGCAGTTGTCGTTGATATGAGTGACGACCTTGATATAGATGATTCAGTGGAAGAGGAATACTTGAAAGGGCGAATAGAAAATGGGCTTATTGACTCGTAATGATGCTACTATTTGGAAAGGTTTCTTTAAAGAGTGTGCGAAATTAAGGGGTATTCCTGCATTATATAGATATGTGTTATCATACACGGTATCAACTCACTCAGAATTTAATTATCAGTTATCTGAGCCGCAAGAAATGGATATTATATTTAATGAAAATCCATCAGTGGCGACATTGAGAAAAATTGGTTGGATGTCTGAAAATTCCGATGATAAACCATATATTGCACAGTTACCGTTTGATGCAAAGGATATTCAAATAGGTTGCACAATATCAATAAAAGACTTTGATTTAGACAGCACAAGAGATTTTAAAATAACTTCTATAAAAATGATACTTGAATTTCCAGATTGTTGGACTTGCACATTAGCACCCATATTCTTTACTGACGAGGCAAAAGATAATTATACTGATTCTAACTATAATTATGCAGATACTGTAGATGCTGATACAGATTCAGACTCGCCAGATAATAAATATGGTAAAGAATATATTAAAGACCATCCTGTAATTGAGCCAGATAGTCCTAATTTTTCTTATCTTAATGTGAAAGAGTAATTTTATATGCGTATAATGTATAGGGTTGAAAGCAGAGATAAAAAGGAAAGAAATATAGAGAAACTATTTTGTGAATCTATGAGAAAAACTGTTATCTCTTATATTCGTAAAAATGTTCCTATTCAAAAATTACAAATGCACGAAGATTTAATGTTAAGCACAACAGCAATCCATTGGATAGAAAAGCCTAAAAGTATTAATATGTCTTATGTTTTAGATGTTATATTAAATAATATGGAGTGTTTAAAAATAGAAAAAACACATACATATATCATAAAGTTTAAGAGTGTAAACTTTCCCAACACTTATAATACAATAGATAGCATTGTCAGGTTCTTAGATAAAGGCAATGAAGAGTTTCCAGCGATGTATATATTCTCAAATATATTTAATTCATTTGAAAATAATATAAATGTGTATTGGAGAACTTTTGTATTACAAGTATTACATAGATACCCAATAGGTAAGGTGTTGTTAGTAAAATGAGTTGTGTTCTGTATGATAATGCTATAATTGAAAATTTAAGAGAATTGACTCAAGACACACGAATTTATATTGAGCCAACAGAAAATGTTTTCAGCACCGTTGGTAAATTAGCAGATTCAAAAGATTATGTTAAATTACCGTTAATAAGTGTTGCAAGAACAGGTTGGTCAATACTTAATCCACAACACTCACAAAAATTTGACGGTGCTTTGATTAAGAGTGATTTAGAAAAAGATTACACACAGAGAATACAGATTATTCCTATACAGATAAATTATGTACTTGATGTGTGGACGAGAACTCGTGCAGAAAATGACGAGATATTCAGAGAGTTAATTTTCTATTACAATAATCACCCAGAAATGGAAGTTACTGTTCCGTATGGTGCTGATTTTAAACATAAATTCAATATTTTCTTTAATAGTGATATTGAAGATAATAGTGATATTGTAGAATTCAAAAATCGTGGCGAATATTTTAGGCAATCAATTTCATTTTACACTGATGATGCTTACCTCTGGAAGACCTCATCCAGACCATTTACTAAACTTATTGTTGGATATGAAGTTGTTGGAACAGATGAGAAAGGTGGAATTTTAGGAAATGAAAGCGACACTGATTAATAAAACAGGAACGCCTTTTTGTGTTCAAGGTGTTCTGTTAAAGCCATATAATAGAGCTGTTGCCGAGATACCTGACGATTTTACATATGATAAGAAAATATTAGCGGTTATTCCTATTGTTGAGAATAAACCTATTGTAAAAGTTATTGAGCAGACATTTGTTAAGCCTGTATCTCGCAAGCCAAAGAAAAAGAAAAAGAGCACTAAAATAGATAAATAATAAATAGAAAGTGAGTGATTTGATGCCCAGAGTTATTATTAATGAAAAGGACTTATCGGTATTTAATATTTATCTTGATAATGATAATATTGTATGGATACCTGGCTTTTCAATAACTGGACCGTATGAAGCACCCAGATTATTAAATTCTCATTCTGATTTAGCATCCATTTTTGGTGACAGACCTCCTGCTGAAAGTTATCCCACTTCTGCTACTATTAATACATATAAGTTGTGCACAGGCTGGGACTTTGCGGCGCAGATGTTAAGAAAAGGATTTAGGGTTCTGTTTCAGAGAATTGTTCCGTATAAGTATGACGATGTAAATCACGAATTAACTTATGACGTTGATGATGAAAAATTAGTATCATCCGCCTCTGAAATAACACAGAATACACTTGAAACCACAACTACTTATACATACACAGAGGTTGAAGCGGGTGGTGAGCCTGTAGAGGGCACACAGTATTACACAGCAGATACTGAACATCCTGGACAGTATAATGAAGTTGAGATACCTGCAAATCCCATTCCGTCTGACCCCAAGTATTACACAAGAAGTGAAAGCACAGTAACTACCCCTGTTGCAGATTTTGTTATCGGTTTCAAAGAGAAATACGGCGGAACTTTCGGTAACAGATTAGCAATCATCTTTACAGTTAATGTGAATGTTAATAAACTGTATTATAAACTTATTGATACTCGTACACTTGAAGTTCTTGAATATGTTGAAATCTGTGAAGCCAAGTTTAATAGCACTACTGGTATTGATGCTAAGTATCTCTTAAAGTTTGCAAAGGGTTTCTGCGAAGCAATTGGCTCTTCAAAGTACATTGAACTTGAAACTGGTGAGAAAAATCTTTCTGATGTTGCTTCTTTCAACGCTTATATTATTAACACATTAACAAGTACAACGGGAACATTTGAAAATGATTCTGCTGAAACTGGTGAGATTAAATATATTCGTAATCCTGAACTTGACCCGTCTGTTCCAGATGATATTTCTATTTCCGCAGAACATCCTAACTACTTAATCGATGAAGTTCTTGTTAATCCTAAATATGGAACTGGCACTGGTGTTTTAACAAAGACTGCTGTAAGGTCTAATATTGTTCTTGGCGATGACAAAGTAACTACTGGCGAGGGTAACGAAGTTATCTTACCCGAAACTGAAAATGAAAATGTGGTTGTTGCTGGCGTTATGGGTAAGGATTATACTATTAACGATGCGTTAGACACTACTACCGACCCCGATGCTTTTGTTATTTTAGCAGATACCATTACCCGTGGATTAGATAACATTAAAGATAAGATTCTTTTTGATGTTAAGTATGTCACTCTTGGTAATATCTATACCACAAGTTATCTTATTAATTCTAATGGCACGAGTGTTTATAATGCTTGTGCAGACCTTTGTGCATTCAGAGGTGACTGTGTTGCTATTCTGAATCCCGATTACAGGAAAGAGTCTGTAAATGTAAAGCAAGACTTCAAGTCAATTGGTGGTAAGCCGTCATCTTATGCATCTGTCTTTGCACCTTGGGCGGTAATGAGCATTTATAACGGTGACAGACAGTGGTGTTCACCTGCAATGGTATTCCTTACTGCATTAGCAGAATCAGTTGAAAACGGTAATCCTGTATATCTTCCGCCTGCTGGCGTTAACAGAGCATCACTTCCCGATGTTTATAAGACCGAATATATGATTGGCTCTACACTGTTAGACACTTGGCAGAACAGAGATGTTCCGACTAATATTAACCCCGTTATGTTCCTTAACAACTATGGTTATGTCATTTTTGGTCAGAGAACTCTTTATGATACTTCCGACCAACTTGTAGGTACTCGTTCAGCATTACAAGAACTTGGTGTTAGACTTGTTGTTCTTGAGTGTAAGAAAGAAATCCGCAGAGTTGCTATTGGATTACTGTTCGAGTATAACAATGTTCACACTTGGAATGAGTTCAAGGCTGGTCTTCGTCCAATGTTCTCTGAAATGCTTGATAACGGAGCATTACAGGAATATCAGATTATTATGGACGAAACTACTAACGATGCCGATGATATTGATAACAACACGCTTCGTGGTGTTATTAAGATTGTTCCTGGCAGAGCCGTTGAAGATGTTATTATTTCCTTTGAACTCTATCGTAGTGGTGTTACATTTGCTGACGAAGAGCCTAATAATTAATAGGGCAATAAATAATTATACATATAATAAATAATTAAAACAGGAGGTAGAGTTATGGCTGGTTTTCCTACCCATCCACTTGACGCTCGGCATATGGCTAATGGTCAGAACTTTGAGCCTATGCGTACAAATAACTTCGAGTTACAGATTACTGGTTTAGATGGTAATATGGGTGAAAAAATAATGCTTGCTGTCGCTTCTTTCACCGCACCTAACATTCAGCAAGAACCTATTACTGTGCCCTATGGTAACAGTAGTGTTAAATTTGCTGGTAAGCCTACATTTGCTGACACTTCAATCACTTGTAATGACTTTGTTGGTATCGACACAGAAAGAACACTGTCAGAGTGGCAGAAGAAAGCATATGATTATGAGACTGGTGAAATTGGATATGCAGAAGAGTATAAGAAAGAAGCCGTTCTTATGGAATATGATACCAAGGGCAAACTTCAGCGTTCTTGGACTATCATAGGTTGTTGGATTTCTTCGCTTAACCTTGGGCAATTTTCACAAGATGGCAACCAAGTTAGACAGATTGAATGCACATTTGTTTATGACCTTATAATGCCTGACGACTAATAATACACATAATATTGTTAAATGATATAGGACTTCAATATATAAACTCAAAAAAATGTGTTGAAGTCCTATTAAATTAAAATATGGAGGACAAAAATATTATGGCAAATAACGGAAACTTAAATCAAAACACAGAAACGAGAGTTCCTATTATGGAAACTTTCACTTTACCGTCAAACGGTGTTCTTTATGGTAGTGAAATTCCTAAAGAGATTACACTTCGTGCAATGACTACTATGGATGAAAAAATAAGACTTTCTTCTAATGGTATGTCGTCAATTATTAATTTACTCAATTCTTGTGTTGTAAGTCCAGAAAACTTTGATGCTGGTAATCTTAAAATGTTTGACGTGCAATATCTGCTTTATATGCTCCGTATTGTTACATACGGTAGTTTATATAATGTAGATGTTTATTGCAGTCATTGTGATAAGGCTGTAAGAGTCGGAGTTAATCTTGATGACCTTGCCGTTAATCAAGTTCCAGATGACTTTGTAGAGCCTTTTGAAATTGGTCCACTTCCAAAGAGTGGCGATATAATTACTTGCAAAATACTCACTATGAACGAAAATATTAATATGGAAAAAGAATCTAAAAAGATTTTAGCAAAATATAAGGATTATGTTGGTGACCCCAGTTTTGTGCTTTCATATAAATATATTATAGACAAGGTTAACGGTGAGTCTATTCCAGATTACAAAAAGCAAGTATATGTTGAAGATATGAATGCTATGGATTTAAGGTATCTTGACAGTATTTATGACGAAATGGTTAATAATTTTGGTCTTGACACTGTTATTGATACAGAGTGTCCTACTTGTGGTATTGATTTACATTTTTCAATGCCTATAACGGAAGAGTTTTTTCGACCAAAATTTAGTATTTGAGGACGGTACGACATATAAACAATTAGAATATCGCAGAATTATAGAAGAGCAAGTTTATATAAGTTATTTATCGCAAAGTTTAACATTTTTAGATACAGATTTTTTGTGTCCATACGATAGAAGAATTGTTTTAAATACGCTTAAAGAAATTAAAGAAGAAGAGAAAAAGATATTAGAACAAAACCAGTAGCCGAAGTGTGGTGATTTTAGACAATGGCTGATGAGAAAAAGAATAAGGGGAATAAAGCAGGTGGTGATAAGCCCGAAATAACCCCAATTGACATATCAAGTGAACTTGTTGAAGGTCTTGGTAAAGTCAGTGAAGCAATTAATAAACTTATTACTGATACAGATAAAAAAGTAGATAAAAGTGTAAGTAGAACTGTATCAAAGTTAAAGTCTATTACAAGCGAACTCGGCAATATGTCTAAAGTCGGAAATAACACTTTAGTTAATGGCAATGCTGGTCAAGGACACAAAAAGGTTACTGCTCGTATTGCTGATGAAGAAAAGCGGTTAGCAAAAGAGGCAGAAAAAGAAGCGAAAAAAGCGGCTGAAGCCGAAGCAAAACGTCTTGAAGAAGAGGAAAAGAGACGCAAAGAAGCAGAGAAAAAGTTAAGTGAACTTAAAAAGAAAAGAAGAGACGATTACGATACTTGGACAGGTGATAAATCACTTGAAAAGCAGGAAAATGATTTAAAGGCAAAGCAGGCTACTGCTATTACAAAATTACAAAAAGATTTATACCAAACACAGTATGAAACCGCAAAAACTTTTCGTGAAAAGAAAAAGGCTTATGACGAGGGCGACCCAACTGTTTCTCTTAAGGATGTTCAAAAAGCATCTGATGCTATGGAACAAGCGGCAGAAGTACAAGTAACCTCTGGTGAGAAAATGGCACAGGGTGTCATTAAAACCATTTCAAACGGTGTTACAGAAATAGTATCTAAATTCACCACATCCTTTAAACAGGGTATGGATAGTATGATAGATATCTATAATAATTCGTTTACTGAAATTGCAGGTAGAACTGGTGCTAACCGTAATAAAGAAACTGGTGAGTATTCCCGTAAAGGCGTGACTGATTTATATAAAGGCACTATAAAAGAAGCAAAGCAATATGGTGGTGCTTTGAATATAAATAAAGAAGTAATGCCTCAAATGCAAGCAATGGCAAAAATGGGATTACAGGATAAAGAGTTGTATCAAAAATCAGTTGAAAGAGCACTCGATTCCAAGTTAATGCCGTGGTTAGACAATTATTCTGAAAGTCGCTATCAGTACGAAAAAACTGCGGGCGATGATGCCGCTAAAACTCTTAAAGGTCAAAACCTGATATTGCAAACCACAGAAGCGGGTAATAGATTAGTTCAATCTGGTGTTATTACATCGTTAGAAGAAGACCTTTTCCCGCAATTAACAAGTATTGCATATAATACTGGTGGAGAGAATGGTTTATCAGAAGAATATAAAGAGATACTTTATCAATTAACTAATAATGGTATGTCGCCACAAGAGGCATATCAAACTGTTCAAAAAATGATTGGTGCTGAAAAGAATCAGTATCGAGCGATAACTCAGGGCGATGTGGCAACAAAAGAATTTATAATTGGTATGAATGAGGGATTAAGCCGTACAGGTGCTCTTAAAAAATCTTCAGAAGTTACTGACAAGGTAGCCGCAAACGCAGGCAGTCAAATTGGTGCGGGTGCTGTTCGTAACTTTTTAGGTGGTTGGGGTGTTAGTGGTTGGGATACTACTGAAAGTGCCCAAAGAACTTCAGATATTATTGGTAAACTTAAAGAAAACCCTGACGAGATAGACCTAAAAGAAGGTAAGAAAGCATACGAAGAAGCGGCAGACAACGCAAAAACATTTGACTCTGCCACAAATGTGTTCTGGAATGCAGTTGAAAATTTTGGAACACAAGTTGGTATGTTTTTAGCACCAAGTGTGATAGGAAATTTTGCTTCTGGGTTTATTGGTATGTTAGTTGGAGCCGCACCTAAATTTGTAGGCAGTCTTGTAGAAAAAGGCGGAACAAAGTTATTAAAGCACTTTCTTGGCGGTGAAGGCGGTAGTTTTTTAAACAAATTAAAAGATATTCCCAAACTCACTGAAAAACTTAAAAACTTTGGTAGTGTTGGTGAAAAATTAAAAAGTTTTAGCGAAGTTGGAAGCAAAGCACTGCAAGGTGGAAAATCCCTATTAGGCGGTGCAAAAACAGCACTATCTTCGGCTGGCGTAGGTTCAACTGCAACAACGATAATAGGTGCTGGTGCGCTTGTTGGTGGTGCGGCTTGGATGGCGCACGATGCTGTTAAGGCAGTCAAAAAAGCAGACGACTGGGGTACACGCAAGAGTTCAGCAGGTGTTGCTGGTGCACTGTTTGGTACAGAAGACGCACCTTCACTCCAAAACACTGCAAAACAGGCAGGTAAATATGCACTTATAGGTGCAGGTATTGGTTCATTTATTCCTGGCGTTGGTACTGCTGTTGGTGCAGGTATAGGTGCACTCGCTGGTGCTGTATCATCTGTCGTTTCTGGTAAACAGGTGGCACAGGCAATTGATAAAGCAAGAAACAGTATCAGAGGTGCTGTTAAACAAGTTGGTGACAACTTTAAAGAAAACGGTCTTATTGGTGGTGCTTTGAAAACTGCAAGAGATGGCATCTCAAAAGCAACAAAGGGATATGTAAGTGTTCTTGTTGGCAAAGAAAATGCTGAAAAATTGCAAAAGGCTTTTAATGCAGTTGGAGAGAAAGCAAAGAACGCAGTCAGTAAAGCAAAAGACCACGTAAAAGATACTATAAAAGCACAAAGAGCAGATATACAAGATAAAGGTTTAATAGGTAGCAGTATTAATAATATAGCAACTACTTTATTTGGTAAGCGTGGTAGTGATGCTATATTTAATAAAGACAAAGATAAAGACAGCAAGAAAGATAAAAAAGAAGAAAAATCAACTGCAAGTTCAGTTTTATCTATTCTTGAAGTGTTGAAGTCTATTAATGATTTACTTTCTGGTAATTTACCCAAGGGTAAAGCAAGGGGTGAATCATCAGATGAATTTTTAGGTAAATCTACTGTTAGTGCAAGTGAAGTGCTTGAATCAATGAGCAATTCACAGAGTGATAAATTTAAAGAATTAACTAATAGGCGTGCTTTAGAGAAAGCGGCTTTAATGAGTCCTACTGTGGCACTTGCTAATGCAACGAGAGATAGATTTACAGAAAACAAGAAAAATGACAAAAAAGCAGATGAAAATGATAATGCTGAATTTGAAAACAAGTTAATTGATACAATAGTCAGTGTTGGCTCATATATTGTTGGTGCTATTAGAGAAGAGAAAAATGGTAAAGTTGATTATGAAAACGGATTATTACCATTAGACGATAAGAGAATAGACAGCAATATAGTTAATTTAAGACCGTCAGGACCGACCACTGGTTCTATTGTTTAATAAAAAATGAATGGAGGGGTATTGTAAAAAATGAATATTAATTATGGTGATACTGGTATAATGGTTAACTATTTACAATACTTCTTAAGAGATAATTATTCTAATACCACAAGATTGTCTTGGATATATGACGAATATACGCATAAGAAGTTTATAGAGTATTTAGATTTACCCAATGCTATTTATTCAAATACATTAGTGGAATATCTGAAATCATTACGGTTTAGTGCACCATTAGAGCCAGATTTAAGAGTTCTTGCCGAGCCGTTTAATGCTATGCAGTGTCATATTGAAGACGATATTGTGGTATTTTTAATGAAAGACCCCAAGTCGATTG
>Ga0310690_10002659_pt1 | contig 28601 bp, 48 predicted proteins | sample AusTroGonzalo_MG_2_FD_207661 | JGI IMG/M metagenome (GOLD analysis project Ga0310690, IMG submission 207661) | Bovine rumen microbial communities from tropical cattle in Woodstock, Queensland, Australia - Gonzalo_04 (v2) (version 2) | ecosystem: Host-associated > Mammals > Digestive system >...
AAATGTTCCAGACACTCTCAGGATTTCAAAAGAGAAAATGATTGTGTTTGTTGTTCCTCTGAATTAGTTCATAACTTGATTAATAATGTTTTTCGGGTGCGGTGTTTGAGAAAATGCCGTGCCTACATTATGTTTCACTTTTAAAAACTCAAGATTATGGAATACAAGTATTTTATTGAATTCGGTGCAAAAGTTCGCAGAACTTGGAAAGATTACTGCTATTACAGGCTGAACGCTGCCAAGACTGGTTATCATTACGACATCCGCGAGGAAATCGTGGAAATCTGCGGAACTCCGCGAGACATCGACACAAAGCGTTTCGTATCTCTCGAAGGTTACGTCTTTGATGACGAGATCGAGATTCTTGTCAGGAACGAGAAAGGAGAAAAGTATTACGCGACTCTCGAAGAACTTTCCGTTTACGCAGAAATCGAGGATCTCAGTATCGAGGAATTGAAAACGCTGCGCTCTGAGATTTCCGTCGGCTCAATCTATCTGGCTGACTACGAGAATTCTTTCGGTGTTGACAGAAACGTCGTTAGTTCGATTTGTGACGGTTATCTGGAATGGCTTGACGAATGTTTCGGCGAGGAACTTGCTGACGAGAACGACACGCCAGAGAATTTTGCGCACTACATTGCAGCCTGAATCTTTCGGCGGGAAAGATTAGATTCTTTCCTGCTGGCTTATGTTTCACTTAAAACTTTATGAATTATGGAATTTTTTAAATCAGAATTATTTGGTGGTGAAGTCAATATTCTCTTCACAGGAAAGAACTATTTCTTCTTTCACGGTTTCTATGGTGTGATTTGCATTGCAGAAAGGGATGAAGAAATTTCCCTTGGAAACAAAGGAGACATCTGGCATGAGAAATTTACCCTTTACTCTGGACACAGAGACGGGAAAATCGAGAGAGAGAGTTTCGCGCTTGCAAAGGAAATCATCATGAAGTACGACCAGCAATTTGTCAAGAAGACCTTCGAGTTTGAGGAAGTAGTCACAGACTTGAACAAATGTCTCGTTTCTGTTTCCTACGACCTGAACCGTTTCGGCTGAAAACTTTCGGGCAATCAGTTTTGCCCGATTGTACAAAAATGTCTAACAATTTAAAACTCATTTATTATGGAAAAAGAAAAATTTATGGAGATGTGCAAAGAGCAGTTTGTCTCTTGGGAAACGGTTGAGTGCAATCTGAATAAATTATTCAAGCGTAACGCAATCGACCTGAGCAAAGTCGAGGACTACAAAGAAGTGTATGCTGTAATGGATGCAATCTATCGCAAGGAAACTTACGGCTACACTCACGGCGCAAGCAATCCGAAAGTAAACGCAAGCCAGAAAAGGAAGTCCACACGTTATTTGGGATTTCTTGGCTGGTTCTAAAAATCTCTGGGCTATCAGTTTAGCCCACTGATTCTATTGTTTCACTTTTAAAACTTTATGGATTATGGAAAGTTACGAGAATTTCAAATCAAGAAATGCCGCTTTCGGAAGTTACTACATTCCGACGTGTCACGAAAAGGAAATGCAGAAGTGTTATGCTATCGCTCTGCAAGTTGAGAAAAACTACAACGAGAAGTTTTCAAAGACTGACGAGCCTCAAATTGGCGACATCGTTGAGTTTGCCGATGATTATCACGTTTATAAGCACGCAAAAATCACTGAAGATCTCTACGGTGACGGAAAGCTTTGTATTTGCGAGAATGGCGGTTCTTGGACTGACGGAGAAAGTTTCTCCACATCTGGCGGTGCATTTGTCCGCAAAGACAAATCTCTTTTGCAGTACGCTGGAGAGGATTTTAACGTTGTTTGGACTTGGGGATGTTACGGAGTTGGCGCACATCAGGGAATTTATTTTCCTTTGAAAGTTCGCAAATGGATTATCCCATACGAGCCTAAGAACGTAAAACGCTCTATCATCAATTTCAAGAAAAACGATGACGGAGAGATTATTTCTATTGCTATCGAAAACTCTGATTCATGTATGTATTCCGTTATGGGATTCAATTCTATGGCTGCATTTAAGGCTTGGGCTGAATATGTCGGCTACGAATATCACATGGAAAATGAACGTGGTTATAGTCATCAGAAAGTTTTGCAAAAATGTTGGACTGAAACTGTTCCTAAGCCTGAGAACGGAAAACCTATCAAAGTTCTTGCAAACGGGAGAATCCATGATGGTTTGGTTGTTACTGAAGAGTTTTCTGTTACCCAGTGGTGGGGAAACATCTATCGTCCACACGCTACCTATGGGACTCCTGAGTACAAAAAGGAATGTGACGAAGAACTTATGCTTCACCGAAAGTATGCTCAGAATCCGATGGGCGTTTAATCTGATTGCTTTTGCTGGCAGAAATGTCGGCAAAAGTACGAATTTTATGTCTAACTTTTAAAAACTCATAGATTATGGAAGTAAAGAATTTATTCGTGAATTTCGAGAATGGTGACAGTTGTTTGGTTTACACTTACGAACTGAGTGAAGACGAAGTAAAGCAGTTTGCCGAGAAAGTCACAGGTGAAAAGGTTATTGAGGTCTATCACGTTCCACAGGATGATTTGCAGTATTATTGCATCGGAGGACGTGTTTGGGCTGATACGCCTGAGAAAGTTGCTATAATCCGTAAAAAGATTGCAGCGTAGGAGTCTGGGGATTAGCGTCCCCTACTCTACAAATTTATGTTTCACTAAACTCAAAAGATTATGAAAAAGATTATTGCTCCTATCGACGAGAAAAACGTCTGCACCGATTGGATTGAAGACGTGTTCGACAATCTGAACTGCGTACAGAATGGCCGTCAGGCTCTGGGATTCATCAACGATGCTCCTGTCTATGCCTATTGGGAAAAGAACTGCATCACTTGGCGGTGTGTGGAAGGAAACGGAGATTACGAAAGTATTGTCAACGAGATTAAGAATCGTCTGGCAGACTTTGAAGATCCAAACTCAGATTTGTTTTCAGAGTGCTACACCATCGGTCACGCTGTTGTCCAGAACTTTTACTTTCGCCTTGATTAATTTCAAGGCGAGAGCCTATTGTTTCACTAAATTTATGAATTATGGCAAATTTAAAACTCATTGCAATCTATGATGCTTCAAAAGGATTTTGGGAGCAGCTTGCAGACGATTATCAGTATTTCGATTTGGATTCTTTTGTAGCCCGCGTGTTAAACTACGGTTCGGTAGTGCGTGACGAGGAAGTTGAGGAAATCGAGGGAGAGATTCAGAATGAGAATGAGCATTACATCCTGACGTGGGAAGACGGAATGGATGAGTGCGTTAGAATCTATCAGAAGTAAATCTTTTGTTCCCGAATCAGTTTTCGGGAGCAAAACTAATGTTTCACTAAAACTCAATAATTATGGGAAAAATAAAGATTCTTTCAGACCGAGACGGTGTTTACGAAGTTGGATCTGTGGTAAATGTCATGGATTTAATTCGTAGCTGGATGGAATGTTGTACTGACGATAGCCTCAAAGGTTGGATTTCTCGTATTCCAATACCATCAGCAGTCCATTTTATTGCAGATGCTTGGGGAATCGACTACAAGTTCGTCTAAGGCTATTCGGGAATTAGTTTTCCCGATGGCTTCTATTGTTTCACTATTAAACTCAAAAGATTATGAAAAAGAATTTTAAGAACAAAGCAGAGGAAATGGCTTATCTGCTTGCTCCGAGAGAGATTGAAAGAAAAACTGGTAATGACGGAAAGACCTATCGTATCTTTGACGATGGGAATTTCAAGACGTTTCACCTCTTCACGATTGAGGTTTCTCTGGGAAAGCACGACGGCACAGAGTATTGGGACAAAGTGTCTAAGGTGTTTACTGACTGGAAAGATGTTTCAACAGAATTTAAGGCACTATGATTAAGCTCTACAAGTTCAAGACAAACTTTCCGCATTGCATGAAGCAAACGGAATTGTTCGGAAACTGCAAAAGCGAGTACGAAAAGCACTTTCGCGCGTGGATAGATTGGTGTATCTCGTATTGCGGAAACGCAAACGTACAGACAAACGGTAACTGTTATACAATCTCTTTCAAGTACGGAAACGAACGTTTCAAGGCTGAATGGATTGAGTATTGACGTTACTTTACCCCACTAAAGTAATCCTGATTAGATTCGGGATTGCTTGCTTATGTTTCACTAAAATTACGATTATGAAGACTTACGCAGAAAGAAAAGAGAATGCTCGTCAAATTGCTATCGACTGGCAGTTGAACGAGAGCGACTATCCGTATTCCTACGGTGGTATGGCTATCCTGACAAACTATTTCTACAGACTTGGAAAGCGTTTTGGACTCTTGAAGGAGTTCCGCGAAAACGGAATCCCATGTTAATCTCCAGTCGGCTTTCAGAGAGATTTGGAAGCCGTCACGATTTTATGTTTCACCTTTTAAACTTACAATTATGACAAGAAAAGAACAACTGGCTGTGAATCTCTGGATCATGTGGTGCTACAATTTCCATTGCCCGAAGACCTTTATCGAGTACATCTGCGAGAAATGCGACAAAATGTATCTCAAGGATCACCTCATTTCAAAGTGGACTCACCTTTACGAGACATTCGGCTGCCGTTCCGTGATGAATGATTTCTACGCTGAAATCGACAAGGATTTGCGCGAGGCTTTGGTGGACTATGCCATCAACGTCTATGCTCCTCAAGGAATGAGAACGATGTACGATGAATACAAATCACTCTAATCCGTCTGCACGCTCTTGGCTGGGCGTGCGGATGCAAAAGCACCACGGACTGTGTGTGTATTATTGAGTCTTTCATCCTGTTAGTGTTGGCGCACTTTCGGGATTCTAATTTATGTTTCACCCATTTAAAACTCGAAGATTATGAAAAGGAAAAAAGTAGATTCGGAATGGCCATTCAAGTTGTATGCCCATCCACATGACGGTGTGACAGACATATATCGTGACAGAGAAATGACAAAGTTTGTTGCTACAGATCCATGGATGCAGTACAGAAAAAGCAAAGCTCGTATCTTTAACGATTTCTGGTTCTGGGTAGAGATTATTAAGTAAATGTCTGACGGCGGCTGATTCTGCCGTCAGATTCAAATTTAGTATTAATTTTTAAAACTCAACGATTATGAAAAAGAAAGTGTATGCGCTCTGCTACGAGCACGAAGACCACGAAATGAAAGGTATTCTTGGTGTGTTTGACTACAAGAATCATTGTGATTCACATCTGGCTTATGAATTGATTAAAGAACCGCTTGGATGGCCTCAAAGTGACAACGAGACAGAAGACTATTGGGAAGTAGCTGATAAGATAGCCAATGGTCAGAACTGCGAACTCTACGGCTACGAGTTCTTCTTCAAAGAGGTTAATTACTTTGGCTGACTCTACGCTCGCACTCTCAGGAATGATGGCGTGAGCACAAATTATGTTTCACTTAAAACTTTAAGATTATGACAAAAGAGATTATTTTGGTTGAAGTGGTCAACAGTTCTGACCTTTCAACAGACTATTGCAGATGTTTCAGCAACACCGTTAGTGCGGACGAATATTTCAGAACGCTTGTGGGGAGATTCAACATCACCGACAACGAAGATGATATTGACTGTTTCATCGAGGATGGCTTCTGCGACTTTGATTATGAAGGAGAGAAAATGAGTATCATCACGAAGTGTGTAATTTACGAGGAGGATTGATTATGAAAAAGTTTAGAATTAAAGTTACCTATACCGTCTGGGATGTGTTTGAGGTTGAAGCAGAGAATGAGAAAGAAGCTCTGGAAATGGTTGAAGAAAAGTCTTTTGAAACAAGTCTAAACGACTACAACAATGAAGGCTGCGAAATGCAAGTCCTTAATCCTTAATTGTCTGGCGGTGGTTAGTTCCACCGTCGGATGCTAATCATGTTTCACTAAAAAAATTAAATTATGAAGAATTATGCTGAAAAGTACATGGATGCTTACAAAGAAATGAGAGAAGCAGCCATTGAAAAAATCAAGAACTACGGAAAAGAACTTGATGTTTATGAGGAAATCAATAAGCTCATAGTAAAAGAACAAGGTTACAAAAGTGTCGATGAAATCACAGACGATGACCGTGACGATTACTATTGTGAGCATTTCTTCAACTGTGTGTTTGAAGGGAAAAACAATTTTTTGTACGATTGCCGTATTACAAAGGTTCGATACAATGAGAAAGAAAATGACGTTGATGTTTTCCTTGAAGATGATAATTACACGCTTTGCGAATGGTTCTATCATTGGAATATTTTTTATGGAAAGGATGCCATTTATCTTACAGTCTTGGAATACATAGACTAACTTTAGGTCATTCTGCTTTAATTTGTGGAATGACTACTAATTATGTTTCACTAATAAAATTTTGAATTATGAAAACTAAAGAAATCTTTTTTGCTACACTAATGAACCAGTCTGGAGACTGTGGCGAACCGTACAGAGTTATAAATATCTCAAGTGACTTTCTCTACAACGGAAAAGATGAACAATTAAAAGAATTGCTTTATGAACGCATTGATGATTTTTTCAACAACGACATTAATAATTATTTCAATGGTTTGATTACAGAAGATGACGTTGAAAATTTTATCAATGATTTAGTTTCGCATAAAGACAGCTCTCTGGGAGGTGAATATTTTTGGTGGAGTGACATCGAAGGCTTAATTGTAACAAACGACTGACTTATTACCTTGCAATTTGGAGACAGGTTGCAAAGGTCAAAATATTGTTTCACTAAAACTTATGAATTATGTATTTAGATTATTTAGATTTGGCAGAAAGACTAAACGAAACATTGCCTAATGACAATGGCAGAAGTGCTAAGATTTACACATGGCAAAATCGTTACGATACCAAGAAACATGGCGTCACCGCAACTGTTATCATGTGCAATCCAGAAAACGTAAATAAACTGGAATGGAAAGATATTAGCACGGACATCGCCGTTGACATTAGCAAGCGTAAAATGAAAGAGGCTGTCATTGAGGCTTATCATTTCGTCTGCAATAAACTCAACATCAAGATTGAGCCAATGCAGATCCGACTTAGGAATGGAAAAGTGATTACCGTCGCCTGACTCTCTAGTACGTCTGGCCTAACCGTCGGACGTATTGCCTATTATGTTTCACTTAAAACTTATGATTATGAGCAAAGTAAAAGAATCTATTTCGCTGATGGTTAAGATTCCAGGCGAATTGTCGGAGACTCCTATCACTGTTGACTACGATTCCATTTGGACTCCATGCGAAAGCATATGGAGATTCCAGACGTGGATTGACTACGCAAAGTGTTACGTGAACGTGCAAGGCCGTTTCAACAAGGACGGCCTTATGTCACGGAAAGACATTTGCGCCACTACTTGCAGGGTAGCCAATACGTTTTGGTTGTATCCGTCTCAGACTACACCTGTACGTTCAAGAATTGTTGGATTTAAATAAACTACAACTATGCTGAAAGAAAACTTATCAATTGATGAGAGAATTGCAATTGAATGTCTCATCGAGTTAGTAAGGGATGCAAGAGTTCTTGTTCAGGACAACAACTTTGGCAGCGAGGACAATATGGTGACTACTGGCGAAACCCTTGACTTGTATTCATTCAACAAGTCCGATTGGGAACTTTGCATGAATGCCATTAACGATTAGGTCTGGGCGCGTTAATTCGCGCTCTGACTACCATTTATGTATCACTTAAAACTCAACATTATGACAAATTTAAACTTAATCCGAAATCGTTTCTCGAATGCCTATAAGGTGTTCGGAAACTCCGACGAGATTACGACGGCTTCTGGTGTCAGAATCAAAGGCCGCTATGTCCTGACGGAATCTGGTGCGGTCACGCCGAGTCACGATCCTCTGCATGGTTTCGTTAAGTCTGAGGGATTCCCGACAGACTCAAACGGACAGACGGTGAATGACAGAGACTATGAGCGCGACACGGACGCACAGGAGATTACGCGACAGATTGCAGGTAACTACGATTCTCGCGCTCTTTCCTCTGCTGTAGTGGTTTCAAAGGACGGTGTGGTTCTTTCTGGTAACGGACGGACAATGGCTGGTATGCTTGCGGCTGAGAACAATACAGATTCCGCTTACATCGGCTATCTCACGCTCTATCATCAGAATTACGGATTCACGATGGATGACCTTGTGAAGTTCCAACATCCGCGAGTCATCTTCTGTGTAGATGAAGACTATCTCTACACGGCTGAGACGTTCGCAATGTTCAACGCACAGGAAATCAAATCGCAGTCAAAGACGGAACAAGCCGTGAAGATGGGAAAACTTGTCGAATCCGACACCTTTAACAGGATTATCCGCAACATCAACACGTTCGACACCATCGGCGATTTCTACAACGACAGGAATGCGGCTACAGAGGCCGTCAACGAACTTGTAAGTGCAGGCATCATATCACGGATGCAGTATCCAGAGATGTTCGATGGCGACTCCATCAGTCAGAGTGCGAGAGAGATTCTTGAGAATGTCCTTATCGGTAAGGCTTTCGAGAGTAATCCTGACGCTATCCGACAGATAACCGCGTTCAAGGGTGTCCGTAGGAACATCATCACGGCTCTGGCTGAGATATCGAACAATCTCGCGCTGAATGAGTATTCCTTGAACCGCGAACTGTCACAGGCCATCGCGCTCTGCTATCAGGCTCGCGCCAACGGATGCTTCCATCAGGGTGACATCGTTTCAGGTTTCGCCAGACAGATGACAATGTTCGGTGACTCAGAGACGGTGGCTGATTTCCGCGACTCGACGGTCATGCTCTTGGCTGACATCGTGAACCATTCTCAGGTCACTCGCCTGAAGAAGATGTATGCGGTCTATAACCATCAGGCGGCTGATGCTGCGAGCGGACAGACCGATATGTTCTCCACTGGTGAGGTGAAGTCGAAAGAGGAAATCCTGAATGAAGTCAAGGAACTTTTCGGAACAAAGAAGGAACTTGACGCTGCGCTTTCTGAGGCTGCCGACAGTCGGAAGTCTGCTGCCGAGGACTCCATCTGGCTCGAAAGGGCAAAGGAGTTCACGCGGTTCAGCGGACAGTACGACAAGGTTTCCTCAAACGGAGTCTGTATCGGCCAATTTGCTGAGTTCGCGCTCCCCTGTGGCGAGTCCATCATTGTGAAGCTGGAGCTGCTTTCAAACGGCATCGCTGGCATCCGTCTGCGTGGTTTCGTGCGCATCAAGGTCAATGAGGAACTGCTCACGCCTACCTCAGAGACTCACTGCACCCTACCCGACTGGCTTATTCCGACAGTTCCGAAAGACAAGATCCTCGAAGTGCTGCTATCCTACAGGAAAGCCGCGTAATTTTATCCTTACGGGTTACAATAAATCCGTAGGGAACAACGTTAAATAATAAACTTAAAAACTCAAAGATTATGCTACAGAATGATTTTATCAACGAGAGCAAGCATCGCATAGATGATGTGTTGCAGGCTTTCAAGATCGGGCATGAGGGCATCACAGCCGCATCAGGCCCTACGGTAACGATGTTCGAGTTCAGGCCGAAGGTCGGTGTCAGGATTTCGAAGATCATCAACCTCAAGAATGAGTTCGCCATCTCACTGGGCGTGCAGTCAGTCCGCATCATCGCTCCGACAGAGCGCGGTACGGTAGGCATCGAAGTGCCCAACAAGGAGCGCGTCACAATCCCCATGGCCGATATGCTCTACTCTGAGGAGTACGAGAAGACGGAGATGGAGCTGCCTCTCTGCATGGGACGTAAGGTCGATTGCTCCGTGTTCATGGCAGACTTGGCAGAAATGCCGCATCTGTTAGTTGCTGGTGCTACTGGCATGGGTAAGTCAGTCGGACTGAATGTCATCATCGCCTCGCTCATCAACAAGAAGCGTCCTGACGAGCTGAAACTTGTACTTGTAGACCCGAAGCAGGTTGAACTGACCGTCTACGAGCGCATTGCAAGGCCGTACATCGCAAAACTCTATGAAGATGAGGAAAGTATCATCACAGATACGGAAAAGGCTCAGGCGGCCTTAAATGCGGTCATAGACATCATGGAAGAGCGGTACACGAAACTCAAGGACAGGAATGTACGCAATATTCAGGAATACAATGCCGTATCAGAAGAGAAGCTGCCTTACTATGTGGTCATCATTGACGAGTACGGCGACCTGATTATGCAGACTAAGGGAACGGCTATGGAGAATGCCATCTGCCGCATCGCACAGAAAGCCAGAGCCGTGGGAATCCACATGATTATCTCCACGCAGCGTCCTTCAACCGACATCGTTACTGGCCGCATCAAGGCGAATTTCCCCACCCGCATCGCTTTCCGTACCGTCACTGGTACTGACTCCAGAGTCATCTTAGACCGCATCGGTGCTGAGAAACTGACGGGTAAGGGCGATTTCCTGTTCTTCAACGGAGGCGATACGACACGCGCCCAGTGTGCCTATATCTCCACCGAGGAAGTCCTTGACCTCTGCGACGAGATTGCCGACGAATATGCCGACTGCGAGCAGACGGTAATGAAAGAGCGCGTTTCAGAGTCGCATCTGCCTAATGGATACTTTGAGGACACGAACAAGTACGGATGCAAGGTAATCAAGAACCGTTACGGAATGATTTATATATGATGACAAAGCAGCAAGCATTACAGATTCCAGACCTCTGCATCGAACTTGATTCCATTACGGAGGATGCCTTCTATTTCCTCAGCTATACGGAGAACCAGAAGCCGCTGGAGGAAATCCTCGAAATGGACGAACAGCAGGAAAGGGACCACGACCTCTTCTGTCAGGCTTCACAGCACGCAGGAGACCGTCTTACGAAGATTCCGAGAGAAGAGAGAATGGAGGCCATCAGAAAAGCGTACCAGATGATTGACAATATCAAAAAGTACGGAATCGCCTGCGCTGAGTGGGCAAAGAAGTGAAACATTGAGCCTCTGTCCCGTTAGTTCTGGATGGAGGTGCATTTCGCCGTGAGGCGCGTAATCAAAGAGTTTTTTTAATAGTGAAAGACGAGTCGTGATTAGGTTCACGGCTCGTTACTTTTTTTGTCTAATTAAAAACGTAAAGAATATGGAAAAGAAACAGACCTTTGAGGATTTCTTCCGCTACAAGAATCCTAACTACGAGTTCCTGTTATCTCGTATGCGCTGCGCCTTCGACGTGAAGGAAGTCACGTTCGATGACATCAACACCCTCAACATGATACGCTTCAAGAAGTACATGACCGACGAGGTGCATAACAGTTCCCTGAAGGTGTATATGGCCGTGATAGCCGCTACCGTCAATATGCTGACGGCTGACGGACTATGCCAGCACATCGACTTTAAGCCCATCAACAGGGTTAAGTGCGAGAAGTCCGAGCATATCGCGCTGACTGAGGAAGAGGTGGAGCTGTTTATGAACTACTACAACCGCATCAAGGATCAGAAAACGCTTGAGCGTGACATCCTTACCGTCTTTCTTCTTGAAATTTGCACTGGCGCAAGAAACTCCGACTGCAAGACCTTCAACAAGGAAAGCATACTCGACGGTTTCCTGACCTATGTGTCGAAGAAGACTCACACGCTTACCCGTGTGCCTGTACACAGGATGCTTCCGCTGCTTCTTGAACGTATGCCCAAGAAGGAATACACAAGAATGACGAAATGCAGGAAAGTGAAGGAGGTTGCAGAGAAACTTGGAATAACGAAGCCTGAGAAGAGGTTGTACCGTGGAGAATTGAAGACACGGCCACGTTGGCAGTATATTGCCACACACACGGCTCGAAGGACGTTTGTGTCACTCATGCTGGACAAGGGAGTCCCACTGGCCACCGTCAGCAAGCTAGCAGGGCACTCCTCCACAACGATGACCCTACGCTATTATTGTTCCGAAGAACTGGTACTGAATGATGCGGCTATGGCTTTCTTCAACTCATAAGCTTTTGGGAGATCGGTTTCTCCCATAGCCACAATAATAATCAAATTTTAACGTTATTGGAATATGAAGACATTAAGAATCAAATTCGAGTACAAGAATGCAAAGCACGTTCTTGAAGCACATCTGACAGATGATCTCAATGACATCATCAACGACAACGAAAACCAAGCCACGAACATTGTGGACGGTGTTGGCGAAGAACTTGGCATCTGGAGTCTTTACTTTGAACGTCATGGTGTACAGGCTGATTTCCGTTGCAATGTTGACGATGAAGGTATAGAGAATAAGAGCCTACAGCCTGCGGAGATATTCATAATGGACGATCACGGAGTATATATCAACGACAGTCGGATTCCGTTTGTAGTGGAGTCCGTAGAATAAAAAAAAGGGTGAGAGCCTTGGTTGACTCCCACCCTGCAACGTAGTTTAGCCGTTTTCGCTAAACAAATCCCTTTCTTTTGTTTTCGGCTCAGATTTCGGTACGCTCCATTTCTTCACGAAGTCTGGACTGAAATAATCACTCCCCCTTACGCCCTGACGAGGTACATAGTCGAAGAAGTCCACCGTAGCGAAGCAACGGTTGCGGTTTGCCCAACGAGCAATATCCAGCTCATACGGAGTCGGCTCCTTTTTAGATGTAAAGTCTCTGTACGGCTGGACGAACGGAAGGATTTTCAGCTCCTTCAGGTATCTAAGCCGCTCGTAGTCCTCTTCCCTTGTGGAGTTGAAGCCTACAAGCACATAACACCTGACCTTCTCAGGTGGCATATACTTGAGCAGTTCCTTTATCTTGTCACGGAGGTCTACTTTCGGTAAGTCCCACGCTATATGCACACCTTCCTTTAACCTCAAGGAGTTAAGTGCACAGGCCATCTCGTCAGTCATTATTCTGATGTCAACGCCATGGAACTTGACAGGCATTTTATGCCTTTCCAGATCACGAACCGCCGATCTCCATTCAGGGTTGGCAAAGAAGTTGTTATCAAGAACCTCTATCCATTCTCCTCGCGGATTAAGCTCCATGGGATCAACTGGACGTATATGACCTTCCTTCTTGTTCACAAGACAAAAGCCACAGGCCCTGATGCATCCACGGGAATAGAACTGTATCGAATAGTTGCAGTTCGGATAGATGGAATAGTCTGGATTGCGGATGTTGTCTATTATTTCTGGCAATTGCTTCTTGATGTCATATCCTGTCCCGCCCTTTTCCAGTTCTTTATATTTGAATTCCATCCAGTTAGGTTCTGGAGAGAAGGTGAAGACCTTCGAGGCAAAGATGGTCTCATAGCTTCCAAAGAGAGGCATAGCCCATTCTACATTACCCTCGAAGAGCCTTGCTATCTTCATTAGAGATAGATTCGGAAAACCATTGTGACCGTCTACATCAATCAAACCGAATTGTTTGTTACATTCCATCTATAATGTTATTTTTCTTTTTTCTTCCAATCCTCTTCCATCGAGTGATAGCACTCCGTTAGAAATCCGGCAAAGGAGCAGACAAAAGTCTCATCCTTCGACAAATCACCACGTCCCATCGTATCGAGAATGCAGTGTGTCACCTCATGCCAGTAGGTGTTTTCCTTACTGCTGGGCGACTGCTTAATCCCGTTGTACGTCTCAGCAATCTTTATGAGACCATTTGCAAGCCTGCACTCACCCAGATTCCCGTCTTCAATCGTATTCGGCTGTGTCACTTCTATCGACTGACCTCCAATCCTAATTTTCTTTGGTATTCTCATTTTCTTTTTACTAAAAATCGTATATCTTCTTCATTTTATCCAGAACTTCACGGTGCGAAAGAACTTTCTCCTTGTTCTGCTCAAACACCTCTTTCTGCAAGCCTGTCGCCATGTCATAGGTGATAAAGGTATGGGCAACAAAGATTTCATTCACCATCTCTCCCAGAAGTACCCCCTCTTTTACGCATGCACACAGATTGTCACGTCCTTTGTAGCGCACACTCCTGCCCGAAAGCTTATCTCCCTTAACCGGCTCGCCACAGGCATTACGCTCAATGAAATGCTTGATAAGCTCTATGCCCGTCTTATTGACGTTACCACGGTCAGGATCTGCATAGCGGTCGAACACATGCGGCAGAATCACTTCTTTGGTTGCTATCCTCTGCCACAGAAAACGTGTGAAATAGACAGCCCATCCGCGTTCCATCTTCTGCAGGGCTACCATAGATGTCAGTCCGTCGTTGTTGTAGTTTCTCCCCATGATTATGCTGATTACAAGGTAGCGGTTTCTGCGCTTGCTCTCAAACTCAAACCATGTTGACCTTGGCAGCTTGATAGTATACTTGGCTATCCGAATCTGCATTTCCCTCTTTTTCAGCCACCAGTCTGACAACTCAGGCTGGTCTTTCTCTATTTCCTTATACACCTCTTCTGGTGTCATTGCACTTACAATCATACGCTTTTAATCGTTTTTCGTTTTGACGCAAAAAATCCTTTATTCCCTCACTCCACTTTGCCGTGCAACTTAGCATGGCATTTGTTACAAAGAACCACCATTTTATTTGCATCATACTCCCAAGCATATTTTCCTGATTTGTATTTGGGGTGATGAATCTGCAAATGTTCCGTACTCCCGCACTTTTCGCATCTTCTGCCTTTTGCTTTAAATACTTTTTCACGGAAATCAAACCATCGCTGATCTTTTAGCTGCTTGTCATAATCAATTTTGGGGTGTTCAACTTTTCTCTTTTCATTGCTTTTTCGTTGACAAGCTCTACGATGTGCGTTCCTGCGTATCTTTTTCATGGACTTCTTTGGCAACCTTGATTTTTTTTGAGGAAACTTACTGCTATATCTCTCCACGGCATCGGCAGCATCAAAAATCTCTGTTCCATCATTATCAAACCATCTGCGATGATTCCAAAAACTATAGACACGACCTGCGAGAAACGTAAAACCACGTTTCTTTATACATCTTTCCAATTCGTCAATCGTCGGTTTTTTGCAATTCATTTCCTCGTAATTTTTAACCTCACCATTTTACCATCAATAACTACCAGCGCAGTTGTTGGTCAGCGAACGGGCAACAGAAGGCATCAGTCTGTACGTGTTAGCCTTCAGTTCGTACCCGTTATTCTTCGTTGTGAAGTCATAGCCAGGAACATCGGTGAACATCACGCCACGCATGAATGTCTGGATGATGTTGACTGTCTTCTTTACCCAGCGTTTCTTGATAGCGTACTTGACGATGTTTTCGGCAGTCCTCTCACAGTTTCCTGTTTCCTTTGCCATTCGCTTGTATGATGTTCCATATTCCTTGTATTCCTCGTTCACGTCTTTGAGAGTACCATTTTTAACGAGACGCTTCACTTCTCTCCGCGCAGCCTTGCAGTCATCTGAGTGCTTTGGATCATGTGCGGCTTGTAGCGTGCGTTTGATGTAGTCCTTTCTCGACTGGATAAGAAGTACAATGAATGCCCTGAGAGACCGATATACTTCGGTAAACGACTTGTAGCAGAACTTTGCCACGTCGATATTCCTCATCTTCGTCTTTGAAGATAATCTGTTGATGACGAGGTGTTCGTTGTGCCTCCCTGCAAAAGAAACGAGTTCCATTTCAACCATAAGCGGGAGATAGCGAAGGAAAGTCTTCTGGCAGACACCTGTCATTGTGCGCACCTTGTTCGGGGTGTAGTTCGTGATTGTAGAAGACCTTCCGAGTTTGGATTTCAGATAGATGGCGAGGCTCACAGCTTTTTGTTGCTGTGGGTTTCCCTTTACATCGCTGAAATACCTTCGTCTAATCTTCATAATCGCCTTACATTAAATTTCAAAAGATAGGAGCAACCCATATAAAAGAAACTCCTGCTGACATGTAAGGCGGTGTCAACAGGCAGTTTCTTTATTTGAATTGGATTGCTCCTTAATTCCGAAATTTACCATTTTGCTTCCCGCCTTACCTGAAAGCAAGAGCAAAGTTACGCACGCACAAGTACGAAAAACACACTATCCCGATTTTTCTGAAGAATTTTTTGAAAACATGTTGCAAAAAATCGTTTTAAGGCTCTAAAACCTCAATAACATCAGAACTCTTTTGCAATAGTATTTGCTCTAATGTAGTTTTTTTGCGCTCATACTTTGACTTCTCTATACTATTGAAATGAGAATTTTCCAAGAAATACTTCAAGCCAACAGGACAACGCTTTTGATAATCCTCTATAAGCCTTTCCATATCAATACGAGTCAAATCCTGACCTATATACAGATAGATACAAGCATCGTAATCTCCGTCTTTTTCAAGTACGTAGAAAAAACGTTGATTATGCTTAATCAAATAGTCCTCAAGCTTTCTTGAATTAACACGAAACCAGTCTATTGTGTCATTTGTGTTTTTTGAAGACATAATAACATCATATCCATCAATAAGCATCACTTCAACTCTGCTTGGATTTTCTAATTGTTTCAAAATTTCAATGTACTTCTCTTCTTTCATAATCTGATATTTTATATTTTTTAAAGATTATCGTCCTTTAGAAACATCTTGCGAACTTTTCCTCCAACTCATCTTGACCGGTTCGCCAAAATCCTTGATGCAAGTAATCCTCAAAAAACGGCTTCTCTCTATCATTAACAACTATCGAATAAAAAGAAATATGCCTCATTGCCAATACTTTTTGTTCGGCTGTCAATAATTGCCACTCTTTAAAGGCTCTTCGTATATCCCCCAGTCCTCCATAATAGTCCCAAATAATTTGGAATCTGCTCCAATCTCCAGTATAAATTTGCAAACGGCTTTCGGGGTCAAAAACAATTTTACCATCTTGAAAAACTGGATTCTCAAATACTCTATCTCTTAGGTAGTTCTCTAATTTTTTTATATAACTCTCGCACTTCATATAAATAGGAAGATGTTCGTTAATCATAGTCTTATCTTTATCAGACAAGAACTTCCAATATTTGTAAGCCAGTTTCTTTGTCCCATATCTGCCATATCTCAAAAACAACCTATCGAATTCACCCGGATATTCTTCCATTTTGTGTTTTTTTTGTGTCGGCGCATCATCCGAATCCATCAACACAAATGGTATATCATCATTTTTCATAGAGAACCTTTCTTTAAAGTCAGTGTAACATCCCATCCCATAGCCTCAATCTTTCGGACAAGTTCCTTTAACTCATCATCCTGAGTTTTCATTGTTTCTTGTTCCAATAATGCACAGAATTGTGGAAAATACTTTTGCATTTCAAGAGAAATTATTGTTCGTTCCGCTTTTAATTCCTTTATGTAACCCGCTAATAAATCAGCAATTCTTTTTGCGTGTTCTTTTTCTTCATTTGTTTTCATAACCGTATAGTTTAAATGTTAAAATTCTTGTTCCTACGCCTTGTTTCAGCCGTTTTCAAGGCTCTCTGCATCACCTTTTCAGGATTCATCCTGCACCAACGCTTGACAGATGCAATACGCTTGGCCTTGGTCTCATCACTCTCAACGTGACCTTTCTTGAACTCTCCGTCAGGATTTGAGCGCACACCTTTGGGGAAACCACCCGGATAGCCTTTCCTCTTGGATTCAACGGTAGCCATCTTCCTGCGCTCCTCCCACACGGCTGCAAGCCATGTCTGGTCTTTCTCCAATCCTAACTCCCGTGCCTTGCGTATCATCGTGCTAACACTCACACCAAGACAACCAGCAAGTTCCTCGTTCAGGGTAGTGGCAAAGTGCTGCTTCAGATAGTCAAGCATATCCTTGCTCCAGTGAATCCTCACAGAGTAGCCATGATGAACGACTATCCTTCCGTGCTTCTCGCTGTAGAACGTCCCTTCCCTTACTGGTTCGTATTTTGACGGCATGACTCCTCCTTCTCTATCTGTCTGATGCGCTCCTGACAGATGTGGATAATCTTCTCGTAGTCCTTCTTCCTTGGATCTGTAGCCTTGTGGCGTGAGATACGCTTCACGATGTCCCCATCCCAAGGGTTCAGTTTCCAGTCGAGCCACACTGCCCACGGCTGAATGGTCTTTGTGGAATAATCACTCTCACCTACATTATGGTCTCTCACCTCATTGGGAATCAGACCGAGATAGTCGAGCCGTTCGTACAGCTCATCAGAAATTTCCTTCATAGTTCGTCTGTTACTTTGTGTGCAATAAAGTATCATGGGTAAAGACTGGACTGGCAATCGTGCCAGCGTTTTCAAGGGTATCGGCGCAACTAACCATGCAGACGGAGAACGTGCAAGCATGGACTACTATGCGACCTCACCGGACGCTATAGACAAGCTGTCATCGAAGTTCGAGATACCAAATAAGATTTGGGAGCCTTGCTGTGGTGAAGGTGCATTGTCCAAACGCCTTGCAGAACTTGGCCACAATGTGTATTCCTCAGACATCATTGACAGAGGTTACGGCGATGTGACTGATTTCCTCTCGTTGGAGGCTTATGAACACCGAAACGAATTTGACTGCATACTGACCAATCCGCCTTATAAGCAGGTGACAGAGTGCATCCTTCGCGCATTGGAACTCCTTCCAGACGGAGGATATGCCTGTTTCTTCCTGAAGACTACGGCTCTGGAGGGCAGAAAGCGTTACGAGCAGATTTACCGAAACACGCCTCCATTCCTTGTGTTGCAGTTCGTCGACAGAATCCTGTGTGCCAGGAACGGTGATTTCGTTCAGGCGAAGAAGGACGGATCTGCTGTCAGCTATGCTTGGTTCATCTGGAAGAAAGGCTACAAGGGCGCAACCACTGTCGATTGGATTTAATGATACTTTATTGCACAAATTGTATTATTCACTTTTCTCCTGAAGCATCTTGAATTCGATGCGCTCCCTGTATATTTTGTCTACGTCCGTTCCGAATTCAAGTCCGTTATAATACAAGAAATCATCCAACTCATTCAAAGACTTCCTTCCAAAATTTCGCTGCTTTAATAAATCTACCTTACTCAGCTTACAAAGGTCGCCAACTGTTTCAATATCCTTATAACCTTCCTCATCACGATACGCCTTAATGCAATTCAGCACTCGTACACTCAGATTGCAATCAACAAGTTTTTTTGACAGCAACTTACACAGCTCGTCATTCTCGATAAGGGCTTTGCGTGTCTCTTCATCAAGCCTGTCCTTCTCAGCTTTTTCAGCCGCCTCCTTCAAGCCAAGCCTGTAGCGCAGGTCGTCGATGACCGCCTTCATAGCCGCTATGTCGGCAAGCAGGTTCCCACGCTCATTCAGCTTCTCCTGAATCGACGTCAGGTCTTGGCTTTTCCTGATGGCTTTGTTCACTACCTGCCATATCCTTGTGCGTGTCAGGCCGTATTTCTCACCCAATGCTTCGACTGACTCACCTTCCAGTAATCTTTCAAGCAACGTACTCTCACGTTCCACCAGGTCACCGTTTATATGCATCAGACGAAGAACCGACGTAAAGAAGTCGCTTCTGATACCGCTCCTCACACAGAGGTTCTTGTACCGCCTGACATTGTTCAGGTCATCGTACTCACGTTTCATCTCGCTCCTCAGATGTCTAAGCTCACGTATCTGACTATCGTATCTGGCCTTCTCCTGTTCAAGAGCAAGACGAGACTTCTCAACGTCAGAGGCAAAGTCGCCAAGTTGAATCACCACATCTTCATCGACATAGTGCATATTGCCATGACACTTGACGGTCAGCACGCCACTCTTACCCCAGTTCTCAATCGTCTGACGATGCACGCCAAGCCTTTCGGCTGCATCACTCACCTTAATCATTTTTCCCATAATATCAATTTGCCAAAACTTTGTTTTCCTCCGAAACCTCCATATTGATGCTCATGACATGCTTGCAGAGCATACGGAGCCATCCGCAGACAGTGCTCCTTACATCTACTCCCTGGCTACACGCATTAGTCACGACTGCTATTATCACAGTGCCAATGATAGAGAATACCTCAGGCATGGTCAGCCCGTCAAGAATTTACCCTATCTCATACGACTTCTCATCTACCATCTTCTGGTTGATCACATTCTTCTTCATAATTCAAAATTCTATTTCCGGCAGTACACCCTGCCACCTGTATTTCGGTTTCAGCAACTGCTTGCCAAACCATGCCTGATATGCGCCAGCGTATCTGCTGCATTCCAGCGGGTGCAACTCACCAAGTTCCTTATGAGCAAGATACGCATAGAAGAAGTCATAGTCATTTTCAAGACCGAACAGACGAACAGCCTCTTCAAACGTCCACATGGCATCCTTCCAGTCAGGGAACCATGTCCTTAGGTAAGTGGACACCTTTCCCATTCGCGGACACCTGATACCGTGACGGGATATCGGCCAAAGACCTCTCCCTATGGCGTCAGAAGACCTAAAGACAAGTTCTATGACGTCCCTCTTGTATTCAACGTGCGAGATATGGAAGATGTCCGCGCACCTGTCGCACAACCCTCCAAGTGTCATTCGCCTGAACACCTCGGACGGCCTCCTAATCTCAGTCCCGATTCTGCATATATCATAGAGGATATCGAACAACTTGGCTATCTCCCAATATCGACGGTCACGGCTACCATCCATGACGGTATTCATCACGCGCCCTGTGGAGAGTATCACAAACTCTCTCCTCGTGAACCATTCCCACGGACTCGCACCCATCAGTCCGCGCATTGACGCAATCTGTTCCAGTTCCCTGCCGTCCCAATCCATACACAGGGCTGACAGTATCGCTATATCCTTATCCTTCGGGTCGGCGTAATAATCGCCTATCTGTGTCGGGAATACAGGATACATCCCGCGCTCCTTGTACTTTTCGACAAGTTCATGCAGCCAGGCCCTGTGATATATGGAAAACTCAAGGAAGAACTCCTCCCTGACCTTCTTTGCTATGTCGATATACATCACAGACTGCTCACTTTGTATTTCTCGCCAAGGTCACCGAGAGCAATTTCAAGTTGTTTCTCCTCGGCCTGCGCAACTTTCGCCTCATAGTCGGCCTTGACCACAGGATTCAGGTTAATGGCCTTGATAGCCATCTCATCCATCAGTTCATCATTTGTCACGACGGCCACTATCCTGTTCCATGCACTCTCCACGCGAAGGCTGTTTTCCACATTAACCCCTTTCAGGACATAGTCATCGTCCTTGTCCTTCGAAAACTTCACGCCCAGCTGCTCGAACATCGAAACGAAGTTCCTGCCAATGGAGGTAATGTCCGCATAGGTAAAATCTGGCGTGAAATCCACACCGTATCTTTTCACTATGTCCCTAAAGAAATTCAGTCTGGTGTTCCTGAGCGCAGCACAGAACATAAGCCCCGTATGAAGCTTGGCAAGCATCGCTATGTCGTCCTTCTGACCTTCTGCAAGCATCTCCTTGCGGTGCTGGATGAGATAGTCGCGCACGGCCACCTCCAGCTGAGGTATGAACGGCATCACCTGATCTGACGCAAGACGGACATGATCCTGAACCGTGTCCCATGATACCTTGTCCGTCTGTGCCATGTGCAGCTTCATATACTTGTCAAACGTCCTCTCTATCTTCTTCCAGTAGCCCTTCACATTATACGTCAGCCTATTCTTGTCGTCAAGCCAGTCATACACGTCCTGAAGGGTTCTGTATGTCAGGTAGTTCATCCTGTGCATGTGAATGAACTCATCGCCAACGCTCTTCCTGAGGTTGAAGAACTTCTTCACGGTCATCTTCTTACCGTCGCCGCCGAACCTGTACCTGCCGATCTCCTTCCATATATACAGAACGGCTATCGACAGCTTCTGGTCTATGCCCGCATTCTTGCTGCCGCCCTTACCCGTTACAGTATAGTAAATCCTCTCAACGTCAGCTATAGGGAGGTCATGCACCAGAGTCAGGTCAATCTCGTATCTCACTTTCATAATCAATAAGTCATTCGTTCTATCATGTCTTCCGTATCATCCAAGTCGTCTGTCTCCGAACAGCCCTGACCGTCATACCAATTAAAGCAATGGCCTATTCTTGAACAGAAAAGCTTATATCTCTTCTTAAAGCCCATGGACTACTCCTTTCATAGTTATATCCCCAACTGGCTCCCAATCAGAAAACCATACGTCTTCATTGTTTTCCATACTAATCATCTGTCTTTCCGTTAAAGTAGTCAAAATGCAGCCCTAATGTCGGCCTGCCTCTCCTGATTGCAGTGTATAGCGTCTTCAAAGGCATACCTATCGCCTCGCAACACTCCTTTGCACTCTTCCAACGCTGCCCGGTCTCGCGGCATCTGATACCGCTTATCCTTCCGCCATCCACCTTAATGACTGGAGCAGGACCGAAGGAATGGCCGTACTTCTTGATGTCAAACCACTCCACCTCGCACCCCTTGTATTTCTCTTTCAGTTCAGGTATGACGGCAAGGCTGTTGGTATAGTAGTTCGCAACAACCTTACCGCCCACCACGACCGCAAGGAAATAATTCTTTCCGATTGTCTCACTCATGGCACTTCCTCTATGGTCACCCTGTACTTCCTCGGCTGGTCGCTGAAACTGATGTCTGGCAACTTCATGCCGTCTGCCTCATATAGCATGAAGAGTGAAGAGACGCATCCCATCTGGACACCTGTCCAACGGCCCCAATGCTCATCCTTCTCAGGCATATCCATAAAGATACCGCCTTGTCTCTCCTTGCTAACCGCATAGTAAACCTCTTTAGTCATCTGGACGTCACTCAATGACCTCAAGTATCTTCGTCTCAATAACAGCAGCTACCGTATAGTCTTTCATAGAGTCCCCGATGGCCTCGACGATGTTCTTACGAGCCTGCTCAAGAGAACCTGCGTTCACCAGATAGTTCGTGCTCGTCTTCTTGTCGTTGCCGTAGTCATCAAGCCAGTTCTCGGTAATCTTCACCTTGTAGTAAATCTCTCCCTCGTCGAAGACATAAACCTCCTTGAACGGGGCAATGGCCTCTGCAAGGATGTCGAACGTCTTCTTCACGTTCTCAGCCTCTGCCAGCTCCTTAGTCAGCTTCGCCTCACAGTCCGTGAAGTTCACGGCTTTTACTACATAATCCTCTTTTGTCTGCTTTGCCAGACCGTCTTCCTTCACACGTTCAATCGAGACCTTCGCATTGAACAGCTTTCCACTAATTGCTTTCATTTCGTTTTTTTATAATTATTGTTTAACTTTCCACCCATTGAGCCTGTAAACCTCTCTGGATGCTTCTTCTTTAGTCCCGCAATCCATGATGAACTCGCCCTCTGATATTCCATCGCCAAGCTTATGGTGTTTCCAGATTCCCCACATTGACCTGTGCGGGCGGTAGTAATACTGACCGTCCTTTAGCTGAAAGTTACTTGGCATTGTACAGTGTGTCATTATCAACCACAATCAGCGTCGCGCTGTCATAGGCCTGCATCATCTTGTCAAGCCTGTAGCCTATAGAGTCGCGCTGGTATTCAGCAGTCTTGACTGCAACCCTGCCGTTCATGTAGGTCGAAACCCACCCAAGAGAGAGAGCGACAATCACCGCTCCGATAATCACAGAGGCCACGAACTCGCGCTTGCAGAACGCAGCAATTAGCCCGTAGAGCCACACAAATACGCTCGCCACGCCTCCGAATAAGGAGTAGACAATCTTCAGCAATCCCTTAACAAAGGTCTTGCAAGCCTTCCAAAGATAGCCGTACCAGCCGGCAAAGCTATCGAACAATAACTTTTCATTCATACTATTCAGGTTTTTCGGCCAGTTCGTTCACCAGCCTGTTATACATGTTGTCACTCTTCTTGTGGATGAACTCCGCAAACACGACTTCCCTCACCTCCTTGCCTTCAGTCTCGTCAATCTGACGCTGCAAGGCATTCATCATGTCAAGGTAAGCCTTGCCCATCACCTTCCTGGCATCAGGGAACTCGCCGCAGAAATACCACTTCTGCACAGTCTTCGTGTTGGCATAGATGTTCACGAGCTTCCTCCCGTTCTGCAGGCACCATTTCAGCGCATAAGTGGCTGCAAGTATCTCGCAGTTGAACTGGTCTGCCTCAACGGGCTGACCCTCGTAGTCCCACCGCGCAGGAACTTTCCATGCCGCTTGATGAGCAATCGTCTGCTCCTCCTTCGGCTTCGCATCGTCAACTATAACCACCGCGCATTTCCCTACGCCGTAGTCAAATCTCCCTTTGATATAGCAGTTCGTAATCATAGCCCTTCAATAAAGTCTTTCATAACTGGATTGTTGTCGAGGATAGTGTCATAGTTAAGAGCCATCTTCTCCAATTCCCGCTCAATCCCTAAACCGTTCAAGTCTTCGTAGTCATCATAGTTACGATTCTCATAGTTTCTCCTGACCTTGGCCAGATTGGATGCAACACAAGCATAGAAAAATCCTTCTTCCCAATCGTAGGAAACACGCTTCTCCTTAAACACTGGACGGCCAAAGCCGCGACACAGCGAACCGTCTTTGTTTATACTGATTTCCTCAACGTATAATTGCTCATAGTCACCGCCATCATCGACGGTGGCTATCTTCGCAGTCATGTTACCGAAATCTATGTCATACACAAAACCATAATTCGTATAGTCGCTATGGTCGTAACTGACCATGTCGCCAATATGAATGTCATAGAAGTCTTCGTTTATCTTGTCGTGTGTGCGCTTGTGGCAGTCCTCACACAACGTTATCAGTTCAGAGTCTTCATATTCCCACGGTTCGAGACCGCGCCTATAATGCAGGTGGTGTACATTCAGTGTTGTTCCGTTTGTCGCTTTCCTGCCGCAAATACGGCAAGTGAAGTTATCGCGAGTCATTATCGCGGTCTTCTTGACCTGCCATCTTCCGTCTTTTAACTTTTCACTGTATTTCATATTCTTCAAAATGGTAAATCTTCTTTCTCACTAAACAAATCTTCCATTGCACTCTTCATTTGTGCGTCGCTCTGGCTTGTGGTTCCCGTGGTGCCATATTTGGCACGTATTTCTTCTTCCTCTCCCCATCCGTAGCGGATAACTGGCGACTGACCATCCGTAAAGCGTTTACTGTTCAAGTCGTAGTACATGCCTATCATGCGCTCTATCGCGCCGAACTCTCTGTTCTTACAAAGTTCCAGAACATTGCCGAATTTCATCCATTCCGAAACTTCCTTCGAGGAAAAGATTTCCTTGGCACGCTTCTCAAAGTCATGTCCAGTCCTGTGTATGATGCCAATATTGTCAACGGCATTCTGCAAAGCTGATGAGCCGAGAATGTCTTCTTTACGCAGAAACGTAACAACCTTTCGCGGATGGGCTACGAGAATCATGTGAATATTCTTCTTCTTTGCATAGTCCGAAAGCCCTAAGATAACTTTCTTCTGCCGAGTATTGTCATCTCCGTCAAGCCCCTCCAAGTCCATCGAGAATAAGTTATCAAGAATGATAACCTTGCACCCCCGACTTACAGGCTCATCAATATCGTGAAGTATCTGGCCGTAGTTCGATGAATAATCGTTGTTGTATAGCATAAAACGACCACGCAGCCAATTAACAATCTTAGCCTTGATGTCATTCGGAACGTACCACCGCCCTGGGTTCTTTGTCGATTCTTTAAGACAGTCGGGACCAGCAGCGGCAAGCAAAAGCCAGCGTTTCAACCTGAACGACTGAAGTTCTCCCGTCCATAGCGCAACATTACTCCCGTCCTGAAGAATGTTCAGTGTTAGCGTATTGAGCCAAGCTGACTTACCACTACCGTTGATGCCGCTTATTATCGTCGTTTCGCCCATAAACAACCCACCGCCTAATGCTGCATCCAAGTCTCTGAAACCAGAATGTGCTCGCGGTATATCATCGAGATTGACGTCCTCAATGTCTGAAAGGTCGAGCCATTTCTTGCCAAGTTCAGATGTCTCACCCTTGATTGGTGGCGGAACAACGACTGGACGCTGTGCTTGCGGTTGCCATTGCTGTTGAGGATGTTCTTCATATTCATAGGCAGTCGGATCAAGCATCTTCCGAAGCTCATGCCACCCGTGGTTGGCACAAGAGTCATGCAGACAACGGAAACCAATCGCTCCACTTGCAGAGAGAAACAGCGCACTGTCTGGAGCCTTATGCGAACTATCGAACGGACACTCTTCCAACACAAACTTTGTCCCTCCCTGTCCATAGGCAGACTCACTCCTGACCTTGATGCCATAATCACTGATAAACTTGCGTAGGTCGAAAGGCTCACGCCCACCACCGTATTTCTGACTATAGACGGGACGTTCTTCCTTGACTCTGTATTTGTTTACAAAATCATTGATGAAGTCATATCCCATCCTCAAAGGTGAATCTGGGACAAACATCACATGAGCAAGCCTGTGCGGACGCTCCTCGCTGTCACGGCCTTTTCGTCCCCAGCTACCGGGCAGGCGCATAATGCGGTTCGCATCGCCGACGCTCCTGTCTATCTTTACTCTGTCATCTGTGAATATCGAACCAAGAACTTCGTAGAAAGTGTAGACTATCTTCTCCGTCTCTTGATTATTTTCCATGTCTATCGGGTAGTACAAATGATAACCCGATGATGAGTCACAGACAATCGGTTGCGAAAAACCACACTGCGAAAGGAAAGTGTAGACCTCGCTCGCCTTCTGATAGGCATACGACTTTTCTTCATCCGTGGAACTGATGTCCGTAGGACGTTTGACATCTATATCAACAGGAAGGAACCAACGGTGTGTTATATCATTCTTCGACGTAGCAGAGCCGCTGACAACTAAGAATTGATTGTATTGCCGTCGGCTCGAACAAGCAGCGTTTACCTCGTTGACGGTAAAATAAACCTGATAGAACTGCGACTGGTCGAACGGGACTATCGCTTGTATGGCCACCTCGACATCGGTAAAGTAACCGCTGTACGTCTTCCCGTTTCCGCTACCGAGCAGTCGTATTTCAAACAGCTCGCCACCATGCTTGAAGGCGTCGTGCCATTTCCTGACCTCATCTGGGACAAGAAACTTGTTCATCTCGTAACACTCCATGTTTTAGTTGCCAAAGACCACACATAGACAGTGCGCTGCTCGACGACTCGCGCACCGTCTGGTCTGTTGTCATCAGTATATCCGTCACGCAAGTCGTACTTAGGCTCTCTGCCAAAGTAACGCCAAGCATTAAAGTTCTCGTCGTAGTTGAGCCATCCAGAAGGGTCATATACGCCAGCCTGCTCGTTCTCAAACGTCTGCGGGTCGTAAAGAATAGTGTTGCCCTTATAGACGGGTGACTCAAACAGTCGCTGATTGATATACCCCTCAAAGTCCTTCAGAAAGCGTAGCTCGTTACTTTGCATATAGTAGGGGATATGCCTGCGCATTGACTCTTTCTCTTCTTCAGTCAAAGTACTCCACCTTTCATAGCCCTTCTTCTTGCTGCCCTTTCTCTGATACAGCGCAAAGTCCTTCTCGTATTCGTCAGGGTACTCGACTTTCTTCTTAGGAACTTTAGTTCCTTCTTCTTTTATTTCCTCTTCGTCTTTGTTGTTTTCTATTTCTCTTTGTAAGGGAGTTTGAGGGAAAACGTTCTCTTTCTCTTTTGTTATTTCTACTTCTTTAAGTGCGTTAGCGACTGCGTTAGTGACTGCGTTTGAAAAAATGTTAATTGCATTATAACTGTCAAAGTCACAGATAGTTACAAAACACTGTTTTGCGTTAGTGCCTGCGTTAATGCCTGCGTTATCAAGCGTCCCGTCTTCTATCCATTTTTGGTGTATCGTCCGCACCTGCTGGTATGGTATTCCCGTCAATCTGGAGACGCCTCTGTCGCTAAACTCAACAACACCTTTACCATCTGCATGAAGCAGCAACTGGAGCATGACTAATTGTTCGTTAGGCGAAAAAGCTCTTATAAATTCCAAACCTATCTGAATCATAACTATCGCTTACTGGCTGCTTTAATACAATAATCTATATTTTGCTGTATGAGTTTCGTGGTCTCCTCGTTAAGTGTTTCTTCTTTTCTACACCAGTTATGGGAAACGCAATCAAAGAAAATACCATTTATCTTATAATTATATGTAAATATATCAACAAATGGCAAAGCATTATAGAGATATACAAAATCGTCTCCCCTTTGAATTGAGTCACCTATAAGTCTAATTCGGTATTCAATATTATAATCACACGCATCATTATCGAAGCCATGCCTTTCTAATGCGGTTAAATATCTACAAGCCTGCATTAACGCTTCATCCCCTATCTTTTTCTTCTTTAATTCATAAATTGTTATGATTACTTTTTTATTCTTTATATTATAATCCACTGAAACCAAATCAGCACGACCATAAACACCAAGGTCTAATTGACGATAAAATGCACCGCTTACATCCAAACCACGTTCTTTAAGGAGAACTCTACCATCTGCTTTTTGTACGTTCTCCCAAATAATGTCTTCTAAAGTTTGTTCTTTAAATTCCATTTCTCTATCTTTTTTAATTAACCTCTATCATCATTTGCAAAGCAAAGTGGAAAGGCAGATAGAGTTGGCCCTGTCTTTGAGTAGCTGGCTCAAGTAATCCACTTTGCAAATTTACCTCTTAAAAATACGAGTTATCTTGACCCCCAGAAATATCTGAAGAATTATTTCATATCATGTTGCATGAGAGGAGCAAACGGATCTTCGCACTCGCCCGATTCACTTTCCTGCTCTTCTTGTCTCGGTATGTAGTACTGGCATGGCTCATGGCAGACGAGGAAATCCATATCATTCCACATGTGCTTGTAGTGAGCGTAGATATTTTCGTCATAATAACAACATTTATCACGTTTATGACATTGTATCTCCATATAATTTCTGTC
>Ga0310690_10002662_pt1 | contig 28587 bp, 15 predicted proteins | sample AusTroGonzalo_MG_2_FD_207661 | JGI IMG/M metagenome (GOLD analysis project Ga0310690, IMG submission 207661) | Bovine rumen microbial communities from tropical cattle in Woodstock, Queensland, Australia - Gonzalo_04 (v2) (version 2) | ecosystem: Host-associated > Mammals > Digestive system >...
GCTTTCAAACAGGCTGTCGCTAAACAGATGGGCAATCGTAGTCTGGTGAAAAAGCATCCTGAGCTGTTGCGCAAACATGCTGATATGTACTACCTCGACCCAGGGTTGCCCGCAACAGCCGACTATCTCCTGCACATCTGTCATGAGATTGTCAGCCGTTACGATATCGATGGTCTCCATTTTGACTATATCCGTTATCCCGAGAATGCTGCTTCATTCAATGACGCAGCAACCTTTAAGCGTTATGCTGCCAAGGGTGTGAGCAAAGCATTCTGGCGCCGTGAGAATATCACCCGCATTGTGCGTCGCATCTATGAGGATATCAAGGCTGTGAAACCATGGGTGCGTGTGAGTTCGTCGCCTGTGGGTAAGTATGCTGACCTTACGCGTTTCAGCTCACGCGGTTGGAATGCCCGTGATGCTGTGCATCAGGATGCTGAAGGCTGGTTGCGTGCCGGCATCCATGATATCCTGTTTCCGATGATGTATTTTGACGGTGTACATTTCTATCCCTTTGCCGCGGATTGGCAGGAGCAGGCCGCCGGACGCTTCGTGGCTCCTGGTCTGGGTATTTACTTTATGCACCCGAATGAGAAGAATTGGCCGTTGAGCGTCATTGAACGCCAACTGCATTACCTGCGTGACCAAGGTCTTGCAGGTCAGTGTTATTTCCGTAGTAAGTTTCTTACGGATAACGTAAAGGGACTGTATGAATATCTGCGCAATGACTTCTACGCTTTTCCTGCTTTGCCGCCTGCCTGCACGTGGCTGGACAATATCGCTCCTTCTGTGCCGACTCATGCAGAAGCGGCTGATGGCGTGCTAACGTGGCAACCCTCGTCTGATAATATGGGTGGCGGTGTGCGTTATAATGTCTATGCTTCGCGCGTGTGGCCTGTGGATGTAAACAATGCCCGGAATCTTGTAGCTACTTTGTTGTCTTCTACGCATTTTGCCTACAATCGTCTGGCTGCCATGGGTTATTACTTTGCTGTCACTGCCATCGACCGCTGTGGCAATGAGAGTGGCGCTTTGCAGTTCACCGCTCATCCTTCGGCTCCGAGTGTAGGGCAGCCGCGCTTGCAACTGACACCTGACGGTCATGTTCGCGACCTTATCCATCGTCCTTTGTCTACAGCCGAGCGCAAGCAAAAGGAGAAAGAAGCCAAGAAGGCCGCAAAGAAACGTAAGCGCTAATCCCTCTCCAACAAAAAAGCCCCGCCAATCGGCGGGGCTTTCTGCTTTATGTGGGAATCGATTACTTAGCGATACAGATAGATACGCGGTTCTTATCGTTCTCAGCGAAGGGCTGAACGGTGTCACCCTTAGCGTCAACGGTGATGCGAGCTGCGTCGATACCAGCGTCGGTGAGAGCCTTAGCAACGCCCTCAGCACGACCCTTGGAGTACATCATGTTGATGCGGGGGTTACCAGTCTGCACGTCAGCATAACCTGTGATAGCAACCTTGGTCTCGGGGTTAGCCTTGAGGAAGTTGATGAGGTTGTTAACCTTACCCTGTTCGCCAGCGGGAATGACGGTCTCACGGATGGAGTAGAAGATCTCAGTCTGCATCTCAGGAGCCTTCACGACAACGGGTACGGGCTTTGGTTTCGGCTTCTCAACAACGGGAGCGGGAGTGGGTTCGGGCTCTTCAATGACCACGGGAACAGCCACGGGGATAACCTTCTCAGTCTTGCCGAGGGCAATCTTCACACCCAGGAGGGCGTTGAAGTACCAGTCAGCGTTTGACTTCTCGTTCTTGTCAGCGTCCATACCGCGCTTGCTGTTGTACTTATCGGTCGTACCGTTAGCCATCAGCTCGAGGTTCAGGCTTACGCGCTTTGCGAGACGGAAGTCGAGATCCAGACCTGCACGGCCTATGGGCAGTACGCTGGTGCCATCCCAGAGGTTACGGAGATAGTAGCGATTAGCATAATCAGCAGCTTCATCGTTGTTGAAGCCAATGTTAGCAGCAGCACCCACGATGATGTTCAAACCGAAGATACGGTTGGGGTTGTAGCCAGCAATAGCGTTGATGATGTTAAACTTCACATCGAGGCCAGGAGCCACGTAGTTCCACTTGTAAGTGTCGTTGGTCTCAAAACCACCCTTGCTCTGCCAGCCGTTAACGGCCAGACGGAGAGCCCACACAGGGTTAAACTGGTAACCGATGTTAATCTGAGCGTTCGGAGAGATGAGCTTACCGAAGTCAGCCTCACCGAGGGTGTACTGTGCACCGCCCTGAATTCCGAGGAACCAATGGGGGTTGAACTCAACGCGCTCGGTCTCCTGAGCGCTGGCAGTCAGACCTGATACCATCAAGGCTGCTGCGAGAAGAATTTTTCCAATCTTCATGTTGTTTTTAAATAAAAAGAGGTTTTTTAAAAATATTTTTGCTGTTTCATTACAATTTAGACGGCGCAAAGGTAGCTATTTTTTTCTAACCACACAAAAGATTCTTGAATAAATTTATAAAAAAAGTAGCATTTTTATTATTCTTAGGGTCTCAAAACGACACCTTCTTTGCGCATACCGTCGATTTTTATCGTTAATGGCTGATTAAAATGCACGACTCTGACGTGCTCGGTTTCTTCTGTAGCGGGCATCGCGTTGAGCCGCTCTTGACAATAAATGCCATCGCCCAGATAATCGTTGATGGTGAAGTAACCCACACCGAATGACGTGAGGTTCTGGAAGAAGTGGGTGCCTTGGCTGGGATCGACGCGATAGTTCTGCAGCCCGGCTTCCACGATGACTTTTGCAGCTGAGATGGCAGGCCATTTCACGGGGATGCCGAGCCAGGGGTCGCTGCTGCCCCAGCGTCCGGGCCCTACGAGGACATAGTTCTCGCCGCGGTCCAGATAGCGGCGGTTGATGCGGTCGATTTCCTCCGCGATAGCTGGGTTGTGGGAAGCACTCCACCCCTCGGTCTTAATATAGACAATGTCTTGAATGTCTGTCATGATGCCGTGCCCTATGGCATTGTGCGAGCGCAGCACGCAGGCCTCGTCGGGAATGGCGGTGAGGTCCTCGTCCAGATTCATCTTATTATCGACCATCGGTCGGATTTGCAGTAAGTAGAGCTCACCCGTACGGTCAGCATGAATATTGGCCGCCAGCTCAATCTCTACGGGGCGCCGCATCTCATCGTGACCATAGTACATGACCTTCTGTAGCAGCTCGGGCAACGGGAATACACCTTGTTGCAGTACTCCGCAGAAAGTGATTACCTTGCGGCCACCTTCGTAGATGCCGTCGCGAATCACCTGGTCATAGGGGTCGTACGTGGATGCGATATACTGAAGTGTGCCATCAGGTTCGGCCGCATTCACGCGTAGCTTCAGCAGGTTGAAACCATCGTCTTTCAGGAATGTCACGGGTGGGTTAGCCAGGTCGAGAGCATAGAAGCGTGTCTGCGTCTCCTTCAGCGCAATCTCCATCTCGGAGGTCTGTAGCACTTGGTGGGGATGCGAGGGGCATACGCGCAGGCTCTGTCCGCCGTCCACGATGTACTTGCCTAATCCGAGCGCGAGGTTGACGGTTCCCTCCTGTGCCTGTTCGTCGCCGATAGGATAATAGTTGACAGAGCGTGCCACGCCTGAGAGGGTGGGGTAGAAACGGTCGCCGTGGCGCTCGCCTACGACTTCCTGCAGGATGACGGCCATCTTCTCCTGGTCGATGACATTGCTGGTGGCGGTCATATACGCTTTTGAATCACGGTAATAGACGCTGGCATACACGGCTTTAATGGCATCCGATAGCATGTGCAGCCGTTCGTATTTATCCTCCACATGAGGAATCATATAGGTGGAGTAGATACCTGCAAACGGTTGATAGTGGGAATCTTCCAGCAATGAACTCGATCGGATGGCGATGGGCGTATCGACTACGTCAAGGAACGCCATCAGGTCACCGATTAAGCGTGCTGGCAGTCGGGCGTGCAGGAAGTAGGTGAGGATATCCTCGTCGGGAATATCGGAGAGCGCTATCTGATAGAGTTCGTTCGTGTCCATGAACTCATCGAAGATGTCGGTGCAAAGCACCACCGTCTTGGGAATCATCACCTCGGCGTTGGGGTAGTCGTTCAGGTCGGCGTGGCGTTTGATGATATGGTCGATGAAGGCGATGCCGCGCCCCTTACCGCCCAGCGAACCGTCGCCGATGCGCGCGAAGTTGGAGTAGCGGTCGAAGCGTTCGCGCTGGAACACAGCCACCACGCCCTGGTTCTTCATGCGACGATAGCTGACGATGGCGTCGAAGATAATCTGTCGGTGTAGATCCACATCCTGCACGGAGTCCCATGTGATGCGTTTCAGAAAGTCGGCGATGGGGAACAGGGCGCGTGAGCTCAGCCAACGCGAGACATTGTTATGCTGAACGTGGTAGAGCAGAGACTCCTTGGGTAGCGTGAAGATATTGTCCTGCAAGTCCTTGAGATTGCGCAGCCGCGCCACCTCCTGCATCGTTCGCGGGTCGCGGAAGATGAAGTCGCCAAAACCGAAATAGTGGTTGATGAGCTTGCGCAGATCTACTGCCATCTTCTTGGAGTTCTTATCCACGAAGCGCACCTTCTGCCCCTCCACCAGTTTCGACTTCTCGGGCTCCGAGGATTCCATGATGAGGGGAATGTAGGGGTCATGCTGGCGGATATTCTTCAAAAGTTCGATGCCGGCAAACTCGTCGAGGACGCCCTTGTGGGGGAAGCGGCAGTCGGAGATGACACCCAGCGTGTTGTCGGAATAATGCTCATACAGCGCCCATGCCTCTTCATAGGATCGTGCCAACACAATCTTTGGACGACCGCGCATCCGCAGCGTCTCCAACTGCGAGTTTAGCGCTTCAGTGGCGAAGGCCAGGCTCTGTTGCAGCACAAACTGGTACAGGTTAGGCAGGATGCTGGAATAGAAACGTACATTGTCCTCCACCAGCATAATCATCTGCACGCCGGCTGACAGGTCGTGCTCCAGATTCATCTTGTCTTCGATAAGCTTGATGATGGAAAGCAGCAGCTCCGTGTTGCCCAGCCAGCAGAAGACATACTCGAAGGCTGAGAGGTCTTCGTCGGCCATGCGTTTGCTGATACCGTGGCTGAAGGGCGTGAGCACCACGCAGGGGATGTGCTTATGGGAATTCTTGATGCCGCGGGCGATGTCGAAGATGTCGTTGTTGTCTGTGCCTGGCATCACAATCACCAGGTCAAATGAGAACTTTGACATCTGCCGCAGCGCCTCCTCCTCCGATGCCACCTGGATGAAGCGTGGCGGATAGCGCAGGCCCAGCTTGGCATACTCGTCGAAGATTTTCTCATCCACGCGCCCGTCATCCTCCAGCATGAAGGCATCGTAGGGGTTCGCTATGAGCAACACGTTGAAAATGCGACGTGCCATCAAATCAACAAACGAAGTGTCGCGTAGGACCAGATTGTCTTTTTTCATGGGGTACAAACTGTCATTTTGGGTGCAAAGATAGTGAATAAATGAAAAAGAGAAGAAGAGGAAAGAGAAAAAAGAATAAAAACGCTCAACTTTCAACGATCGACGCTCAACTGTCAACTGTCAATAGCCAACTTTTCCTTACCTTTGTACCGTTAATCCGATAATTTATTATTCCCTCGTGGCCCTTCTCTTCTTCAACCCTTGGAACGATTTGGCACTTGCCGCCGATGATCCACATTATACGCCGCCTGCTTCTGCCCGTCAGATGGCGCAGGACCTCGCAGAATTCCCCTTGCTGTGGGCGCAGCCCGATGACTTCATCCTCCATCCCGACGGCATAGTAATAGATGCCCAAAACAAACTAGCCCTCAACTCTCAGCTCTCAACTCTCAACTACCAAATCCTCCCCTGGGGCTGGAGTCCGCTGTTGGTTTGCCAGTTGCGTGATTGGGGCATTGACGAGTCCCTCCTCCCCTCCGTTGAGCAGATGGAGGCTTATCGGACGGCCTCGTCGCGACAAACAGCTGTTTGTTTACTGGAGCACCTGCAGCGCAAGTGGCCTGAGCCTTTTGACAAAGGACTATTAGTTGGGACCTCGTCGTGGTGCACGACAGAAGAAGAGGTGGCGGCTGCCGTCGCAGCCTATGGTGGCTCTGCGGTGTTGAAGGCACCCTGGAGCAGCAGCGGTCGCGGTGTAAAAAAGCTCTCAACAGTTAATCCTCCGCTTTCAACTCTCAACCCTCAACCCTCAACCCTCAACCCTCAACTGTCACCATGGATTCGTCGTACGCTACGCTGTCAGGGTGGGGTGGAAGTAGAGCCTTTATATTATAATAAGGTGGTGGATTTTGCGGTGGAGTACTGGTCAGAAGGTGGTCAGGTGCGTGATGAGAGTCTCTCTCTGTTCACCACTACTGAAGGTGGCGTGTATAGCGGGAATCTCGTGGCGTCGGAGGAGGAAAAGGTGCGACGCCTGTCAGCATATATCTCGCCCGCATTGTTGGCTGAGACGCGCAGCCAATTGGTTGATTTGCTGAATGAAGCCTTCCACTCGGGGCTCTTGCCCGCCTGGTACACTGGTCCCCTCGGCATTGATATGATGATTTGTCAAACTCCCCTCTCCACCCCCTCTCCACCCCCTCAACTCTCAACTCTCAACTCTCAACTCTCAACTCTCAATTCTCAATTTTCAACTTTCAATTTGCACCCTTTCATCGAGCTGAACCTGCGCATGACCATGGGCTGGGTCGCTTTGCAGCTGTCCAAGACATTGCAGCCTCATGAGACACGCCGCTTCCGCATCGTACAGGAAGGTGGACGCTACCATTACGAGCTAAATGACACGTTAGAATAGTCAAAATAAGACTTTTTTTGTCTCGAAATGCAAGTTTTGCTAATTATAAGTTTGCAGTTTCGAGGCTTTTCCATACCTTTGCCGCCCAAATAACGTGACATGGACGCATTCTTCAGAACTCATGCTTATCTTGTAGAGCACACGGACCTGCCCGTGCGCCGTGCACTCATGGATGAGATAGACTGGCGGCAGCCCCTCATCGGCATCAAAGGAACGCGCGGCGTCGGCAAGACATCCTTTCTCCTCCAATACGCCAAGGAAAACTTCGATGTGCGTACACGCAAGTGTTTGTACATCAATATGAACAACTTCTATTTCCAGGGACGTGGTCTGGCTGATTTCGCCAGTGAGTTCCGTCAGGGTGGGGGAGAAGTACTGCTTATCGATCAGGTCTTCAAACAACCGGATTGGAGCAAGGAACTGCGCCGTTGCCATGATGAGAACCCGGGGCTGCGTATCGTCTTCACGGGTTCCAGCGTGATGCGCCTGAAGGAGGAAAACCCTGAACTGGGCGGTCTCGTGCAGAGCTACAACCTGCGTGGTTTTTCTTTCCGTGAGTTCCTCAACCTCAAGACCGGGTGCGACTTTCCTGCTTACACCCTCGACGACATTGTGAGCCACCATGAGCAGATTGCCGATGACATCCTGCAGCAGGTAAATCCTCTCAACTTTTTCCAGAGCTACCTACACCACGGCTTCTATCCTTTCTTTCTTGAGAATCGCAATTTCTCGGAGAATCTACTGAAGACGATGAACATGATGCTGGAGGTTGATATATTGTTGATTAAGCAGATTGAGTTAAAGTATTTATCAAAACTTAAGAAGCTCTTCTACCTTCTTGCTATCGAACGCCCTTCGGCACCCAATGTCAGCCAGTTGGCCATCGACATAGAAACCTCGCGTGCCACCGTAATGAACTACATCAAGTACCTTTCCGATGCACGCCTTATCAATCTCATATACCGTCCCGGCGATGCCTTCCCAAAGAAGCCTGCCCGCGTGATGATGCACAACAGTAGCCTCATGTATGCCATCTACCCCAATCGCATGGAGGCGATTGATGTCTATGAGACTTTCTTCCAGAATGCGTTATGGGCCTATCACGATGTCCGCCTTGGCGACCGCCTCTCTTCCTTCCTTGTCGATGGACGCCGCTTCCGCGTCTGCATCGACCAGCCCCGTCGCACTCAATCTGACATCTGCTATGCCCGTGCCGAGCTCCGTCGCGGCGAAGGAAACAACATTCCTCTCTGGCTTTTTGGCTTCTTGTATTGATTTTAAATAATAAATTCGGTGTTTTGTTGAAAAGACAGTGCAAAAATAGTGTTGCATTGTCTTTTTATATGTATCTTTGCGCCCGCGTTTGCGAGAACAAAAATTAAACAATCAATATTTACCCTTCAAAAATGTATCAAATGAAAAGAAAAAGACTACTCAAGACAGTCTTCGCGACTGTCTTGATGTGGATGGGCTGTGCCTCGGGCGCGTGGGCACAGATGACGTTCACGCTCAACGGTGTGACCTACGGCGATGTCGCTGAGACCGACAGCAAAGGCTTTACTACAGTTACCCTGCCAGCAGGTACTGACCTCAGCGGACTCATCACTGCCGTGCAGGTCGATGGTTCTGCCGTCACTGCATCGCAAGTGACTCCCAATCCCACGACCACAACCATCAACTACGACGAGATCAAAGTGTTCACCTACAACAACAAGGCCTACGGTTTCCGTTTCGTGGAAGATGTATGGTTCTGTGCTGTTTTCTTCTCAGACTGCCACATCAATCAGGGTAGTAGTCACGATGGCACCAGCAAGGCAGATATGGCAACCATTATGACCAACATCCTCAATATGGGTAAAGACGGTACGAAGAAAGTAAACTTTACAACAGAAGGTGCCACGAACATCGTACCTAAGACAAGCATTGTGTTCTGTCTCGGCGACATCGACCAAGACAAGGGCGACGACGGCAGCAGCGGCACACACACCAATTTCCTTGAATGCACAGCCGATTTGGCAAAGGATGCAGGCACACCGTTCATATTCATTGCCGGTAACCACGACCTGAGTCCAGACTACTGGACGGGTGAGAATCCTGATAAGGGCGTAACTACCAGCGGTGCAAGTGCCGACTCCAAGACCCTCTCTGCCATTACGTCCAACAATACATACTGGAATAATGCCGGTGTTTTCGATGAGAATATCAGCTACTTCATTGATGAGTCGAAGAGCAGTTATTTCCAGAGCAAGCCCTTTACATTCAAGTTCAAGGATGTGCGCTTCTACTGCGCCCACACTTATTGGTTCCAGAAACTGTACTCTTCGCCAAGTCTTATCACCTCTGCGACCTACTACGCTCCCGATGGTGTTATCTCCGCTCTCAATACCTTTGTGGAGAGCCACACCGACGAGGCTTCCGTCTGGATGCAGCACTATCCTTGGTTGGCAGGCAGCGACTGCAACCGTTGGTGGCTCGACCAAAACGATGTAGGTCTCTACATACCTGCAACCAATTCTTCCATATATGGTTCCAGTACTTCTGGAATTGCTTATAACGATGCAACTTCAGCTAACACGCTGAAGAAAGATCCTCTTTCAGCTATTATGATGAAGACCGCCGGCAAGGTGGATGGTAAGGTGCAGCACTTCTCCGGCCACTATCATCGTTTCGATGACCAGACCTACACCAGCACGGTCAACTCCGACAATAAAGTTCACGATTATACCGTTGCGGCTAATGGCAACACCAACCAAAACAATAATGCTTTCGTTGTCCTCTTCAAGCGCGGCGAGGGTGTGAAGGAAGTCATTCAAACTCAGTTCTAAACTTCATTACTAACAAGACAAAAACAAGAAGATTATGAAACTTAAATCAATCATCATCGCAGCCATCGCGCTGACCTGTCTCGGTAGTAATGCTTGGGCAGATACAGATAAACTGACAGCAGCCGACGGTTGGACGAAGATAACCTCCGTACCGACCTCCTCAGAGATTGCCAACAACTATTACGTGTTTGTAGATGCTACACGCGACTTGATGCTTGGCATTGGTAAAGGTGTGCATCAAGATACTAAGTGGTATTCGCTCGGCGTGTATTATCGTAGTTCCGTAGAACCTACAGCCAAAGATTTCATTCCTTTGACATGGACGCTTGAGTCTTATAGCGGTGGTTTTGCTTTGCGTAACCTCGACCAACCCGTATATGCTTTTCAAACGGAGTGGGGTGCTGCATGGAAGTATGATACTAACGATGTCACTACACCTAACGAATGGACACCTGTGAACTTTACATTAGCTGATGGCGTATGGACATTGCAGAATGGTAAATATCCAGAGTCTGGATACATTGGTCCGTGGGATGATGCGAACTTCACCAATGGCGCAGAGTGTGCGGCTAACAAGAGTGGTGCAAACGTTGGTAAGTTCCATATCTATGCTATCAGTCGTGCGCAGTTCAAGCAGAATCTGCTTGACAACGCATCCGGCAGTAATCCTGTTGATCTCACACCATGGTATGTGACCAATGCAACCTTCGACGCAGGAAACCGCACAGGTTGGACAGAAGAGGGTAGTGGTGGCAACAACAACACTTCTGAAAGAGGTGGCGGTTGTGAGATTTGGCATCGTTCCAACTTTAAAATATATCAGAACTTGACTCTGCCCAATGGCAAATATAAGGTGTCAGTGCAAATCGCTGGTACGACAGGAGCTGGCCAAGTTTATGGTACAAGCGGTTCAACGACCAAAACGGTCACTTCCTCTGCTGCAGCAGGAGACAATTTCCAAAATACCGTTCTATCAATGATTCAAGACCGTACATACGGCAAAGTAACAACTGATGAGATAGAAGTTTCCAATGGATCACTCCAAATGGGAATGCAATGCTCCACCAGTGACCAATGGCTTGTATTCGACAACTTCAAGCTCTACTGCATAGGCGTTGATCTCTCTGCTTATGAGACTCAACTTTCCGAATTAGTGGGCGAATGTAATAGTTTCATTAGCTCTGCCGTCGTACCCGATGCTTGTGAATCTGCAATATCTTCTGCTGTAACCACTTATAATCAGTCCTATTCTACAGCAAAGGAATACTCCAATGCAATAGTTGCCTTAACAGCCGTATTAGACTCTTATAGGAATGATACCGATTTGCAGGCAGCCTATGCTGCATACAAGACCATGCGAACTAATGTTCAGGGCTTAGAGGATACGGGTACTTATAAATACACAGACAGTGGTAGTGCCAAGAGTACTTTTGATAGTGCCATCTCGTCTGCAAACACAGCCGTAGAGGCGGCCACAACAGCTTCTGCCATCAATACGCAGACTGACAACATTCGCGCTGCGGCAATGACCTTCATCAGCAGTGTTACAGCAGAAGACGGAAACCCCTTCAATCTGACATTCCTTGCCTCCACAGCTGCTTCCGACTGGCAGACAGCTTCGGGGCTTAATGCTGCTGCAACTGCACCTGCTTGGTCTGTTCCAAAGCCTGATGAATCTATGGCAGACTTCATTGAGAGTTACACACAGGCAGAAGGTGGGGAGAGTATTACAGGTAACATTCTCTATCAGACCATTAGTGGTATGCCTGCCGGTTATTACACTGTGGCCCTCTATGCTGCCGCATCCTACACACCAGGCCGTGGACTTCCGGAGAGGTGTACTGATGGACAGCCTAACATCACGTACGGTTTTGCTGGTGACAACAGCCTTTCGTTGCCTGTATATCACAGGACGACTCTCACAGCTGCTGATCAGGTGCCTGTGAACCTTTCTGTGCAGCTTGCATCGTCGGGTGACCTAACCTTTGGTATCAAGAAAACAGCAGCTGGCTCAAACTGGCATGTGGCTCAAATCTATACAATAACCTATAGCAAAGATCCCGACCTTACCATTCTGAAGGCAGATCGTGATGCTCTCGTTTCCGAGGCTGAAGGTGTGCTGGCCAGTGCTGATGCTTCGCTGTTGACAACAGCACAACAAAGTGCCTTGTCATCTGCTATCAGTACAGCCAATTCGGCTAATACCTTTGACGCACTGACTACAGTGACATTAACCACCCTGCCTAACGCCATTCAGACAGCTCGTCAGCAGATACAAACGGTAAAGGAAAACCGCGTGCTGATGATTGCTGCCCTGGAGCGCTTCGAGAACGATTATAACCTTGCTGATGGTACAGACTATCGTCGTTCTACAATGAGCGCTAAGGCTTGGACAGACTTGCTCGATGCTGTGGATGATGTTACAACAGCTCTCGATGATGTATCCCAAGCTTCGAACTATGGTACGCTGAAGGATGCCCTTGTTGCTCAAATGGATGCTACAGACGCTTCCCTCCGCCTCTTCAAGAGTTACAAGGCAATGGTGGAAGGAACAACCGCTCTCAGCATCGTTGGCAGTTATGGTGCAGATGCTAATATGGATACCGATGCCACCGAGCAAGCTGCTATCACAGCCCTCAACACCGCTTTTGGCACATACGCTAATGCACAGGATGCGGACTTCAGTGTTAGCGCTTTCCTTGGCGAGAATCTTGATTTCAGTGCAGCAGCTGGAAGTGTCATCAACGGAGAAAACAGCAATACCATTAAGAATGTTACAGGTTGGGAAGTCAATTATGCTGATGCAGACACATGGGCTGTGCTCCAGACAGATCAAAATGACAATGCTGGTAAACTCTATATTCGCAAGAACTGGGGCAGCGCAGCTACTACGCTCACAGTCCTCAAGGAAAAGATGTTGCCAGTTGGTAAGTATCGCCTCTCCCTCTCATGGAACAGCAATATGGAGAATATGACTAACCGCTCGCAGTTCAAACTTGGTGAAACTGCTACAGCCATTGGCGAAGCCACAGAGGGCGCACAGACGCTTACTTATGATTTCGAGGTGACCACGGCCGCTACGCCTTTTGACCTGACGATTGGGTTTCAAAAGACAGGCACAGATAATACGCCGGCTCAACTCATCGTTGACGACGTGACCTTGACCCTTCTCCGCTCTGCCGAAGACCTTTTGGCTCGTGATTATAATCCCGCAGCCCTTTGGTTCGACGCTACTGATAGTAAGTACGCTGCTGCTAAGGGCGTAAAAGTCACTCCCACTGCTGATAACCAAATCATCAGGGCTGCAGCTGCCGACCAGTTCAGCGGTTTGACGAAGAATGTTATTGTCAGTGGCACGTGCGCTAATCTTGAGATTACCGATGGCGCTCCGCTTGAGGTTCGGGAATCGTTCACAGCTACGACAGTTTCTTATGCTCGTTCGATGTCCAATGCTTGGGGTACAGTCATCCTGCCTTTCGCCCTCACAAGCGGTGAGAATGTTCAGTTCTATTCCCTGAAAGCATCGGATGACGTAAATATGACCTTCAGTGAAGTGAGTAGCGTAGAGGCCAACACCCCAGTAGCTTTACAGAAACTAAATGGTGATGGCATCACAATCACAGATACCAATGTGGAAGTAGCCACTACGACTGGTTCGCAAGTGGATATAACGACAGCCTTTGGCTGGACTGCAGAAGGTTCTTACACCTCTCAGAGCATAGCTGATTACGAAGGCATCTACTACATCGCCTCCAACAAGTTCTGGGCAGCCGATGGTACGATGACTGTGAATCCGTTCCGTGCTATATTCCGCTACAATGGCAGCAGTTCCGTCAAGTCCTTCAATATCAGCCTTGACACAGCCGATGCTATTAATCAGATTGTAAATGATCATTCAGATAATCGTGAATGGTATGATCTCACAGGGCGTCGTGTCCAGACTATGAAGAAGAATGGTGTTTATATCCGTGACGGAAAGAAGGTCATTGTCAAATAATAATAAGCATTGAACATTATGAAAAAGAATTATATAAAACCGCAAATGGACGTATTCCGCCTGGCTGTAACATCCATGCTGGCTGGGTCGGTTAAGTTGGAAAAAGGAACAGCTCCTGAGGGTGGTGGTAATGTTGCAGAAAGCAAAGGCCAAGTCTTCTCAGACAGTTTCTCTGGCTCCTCTATTTGGGACGAATAATCCATCAAATAAGAATAGTCTATTTACAGCCATTTCCTTCGGGAAGTGGCTGTTTTTCTTTCATTAACTCTTTTTTTGTCACCTTTACTTTGCACAATCACCTTTTTTAGGTATCTTTGCGCCCGAAAAAGGCTGGTGCCTGCAACAGAATAATATGAGAACATGGCTATCATATACCGCAATGATTTGTGCAGCAATGATGTTTTCATGCGGCAGCGTTGGTAGTGGGAAAGGAAATACAAGCGACAAAGACATGTTTATGGATTGGAGTCAAGCTACCAAGGTTGAGTATAGGTTTGGGGACGCATCTGTTGCTCCCGATTACCACAGGAGCTATACCATCGCCATCACTGATAGCTCAAAGGTGATTTCCATTGACAGCTACGGTGGGACCTTGCTGACGCGACAATATCCGAATACACCCGCCGACTTCCAGTCCTTTAAGGAACAGCTTTCCAAACAGGGTATCTCTAAGCATGAAGACATCGATTCCGGTGGCTGTTGCGGAGGAACAACAGAATATATCCGCTTGTATAAGCAGAACACGAAGATATTTGATGCCTATGTTTACCATTGCTCGGGCGAACGCGGTAATTTGTATCTCCCTGCCGGCACAGCAGACATGTTCTGTAAGCAAATACCCGAGGATGTCCAAATCCTTATCGATAGTACGCTCACAAGGCATTAAAAAGTTAAAAGTTAAAAGTTAAAAGTGAAAAATTGAAACGATAAACACTAAACGTAAAACAATAAACAAACTATAAACGTAAGATTATGGCAAAAGAAAAGAAATTTATCACCTGTGATGGTAACGAGGCTGCGGCTCACGTGAGTTACATGTTCTCTGAGGTAGCTGCTATCTACCCCATCACCCCGTCTTCGCCCATGGCGGAGCACGTTGACGAGTGGGCTGCCCGTGGTCGCAAGAACCTGTGGGGTCAGACCGTCTCTGTTCAGGAAATGCAGTCCGAGGCTGGTGCTGCCGGTGCTGTTCACGGCTCGCTGCAGGCTGGTGCGTTGACCACCACCTTCACCGCTTCTCAGGGTCTGCTCCTGATGATTCCCAATATGTACAAGATTGCCGGTGAGCTGATTCCCTGCGTGTTCGACGTATCTGCTCGTACGCTGGCCAGCCACAGCCTCTGTATCTTCGGTGACCACCAGGATGTGATGGCTTGCCGTCAGACCGGTTTCGCTATGCTTTGCGAAGGTGGCGTGCAGGAGGTGATGGACCTCACCGCCGTTGCTCACCTGGCTTCTCTGGAGACCATGGTTCCGTTCGTGAACTTCTTCGACGGCTTCCGCACCTCTCACGAGTACCACAAGATTGAGCTCATGGATCAGGAGGACATCCGTCCCCTCGTGAAGGAAGAGTACATCAAGCGTTTCCGCGACCGTGCTATGTCGCCTGAGCGTCCCATCACACGCGGTACTGCTGAGAACCCCGAGACGTTCTTCACCCACCGCGAGGCTTGCAACCCCTACTATGATTCAGTTCCCGAAGTCGTTGAGAAGTACCTCGGCGAGATCTCCAAGATCACTGGCCGCGAGTACCACCTCTTCAGCTACTACGGCGCCGAGGATGCCGACCGCATGATCATCCTCATGGGTTCTGCTACCGATGCTGCCCGCGAGGCCATCGACTACCTGAACGCCAACGGCCAGAAGGTGGGTATGATCAGCGTTCACCTCTATCGTCCCTTCAGCGTCAAGCACCTGCTTGCTTCTGTTCCCAAGAGCGTGAAGCGCATCGCTGTGCTCGATCGCACGAAGGAGCCCGGTGCCAACGGCGAGCCTCTGTACCTCGACGTGAAGGACGCTTACTACGATGTCGAGGATCGTCCGCTCATCGTTGGTGGCCGCTACGGTCTCGGTTCTCACGACACCACACCTGCTCAGATCATCAGCGTGTTCAACAACCTCGCTCTGCCCGAGCCCAAGAACCACTTCACCATCGGTATCGTCGATGACGTGACCTTCACCAGCCTTCCCGCTGTGGAGGAAATCGCCCTCGGCGGTGCTGGCATGTTCCAAGCTAAGTTCTACGGCCTCGGTGCCGACGGTACCGTAGGTGCTAACAAGAACTCCGTGAAGATCATCGGTGACAACACCGACAAGTACTGCCAGGCTTACTTCAGCTACGACTCCAAGAAGTCCGGCGGCTTCACCTGCTCTCACCTGCGCTTCGGCGACACGCCCATCCGCAGCACATACCTCGTCACCACGCCTAACTTCGTGGCTTGCCACGTTCAGGCTTACCTGCACATGTACGATGTGACGCGCGGTCTGCAGAAGAATGGTACGTTCCTGCTGAACACCATCTTCGAAGGCGAGGAGCTGGCTAAGTTCATGCCTAACAAGGTAAAACGCTACTTCGCACAGAACAACATCACCGTCTATACCATCAACGCCACCAAGATTGCACAGGAGATCGGTCTCGGCAACCGCACGAACACCATCCTCCAGAGCGCATTCTTCCGCATCACAGGCGTGATTCCCGTGGAGCTCGCTGTTGAGCAGATGAAGAAGTTCATCGTCAAGAGCTACGGTTCCAAGGGTGAGGACGTGGTGAACAAGAACTACGCTGCTGTTGACCGCGGTAACGAGTACAAGCAGTTCGCTATCGATCCCGCATGGGCTCAGCTGCCCGACGACGCTGAGAAGGCTGACGACGCTCCCGCTTTCGTCAAGGAAGTGGTGCGTCCCATCAACGCTCAGGCTGGCGACCTGCTGCCCGTCAGCGCCTTCACCAAGTTCGGCACCGCCGACGGTTCTTGGGAGGTCGGTACTGCCGCCTACGAGAAGCGTGGCGTGGAAGCCTTCGTGCCCGTCTGGGACAAGGAGAACTGTATCGAGTGTAACCAGTGCGCATATGTTTGTCCTCACGCTGCCATCCGTCCGTTCGTCCTCACCGACGAGGAGCTGGCTCAGTTCGAGGGCCTCGACAGCCGCGAGATGAAGGCTCCCGCCGCTATGAAGGGTATGCACTTCGTCATCGAGCCCAGCGTGCTCGACTGTCTGGGTTGCGGCAACTGCGCCGATGTCTGCCCGGGTCGTACCGCTCAGGCCGCCAAGCTGGGTGTGGAGCCCGCTTCGCTGAAGGCCCTGAAGATGGTGCCCTTCAACCCCGACAAGGCCGAGATGAAGAAGATGGCTGCCGACTGGGACAAGCTCGTGAAGGTGCCCAGCAAGCAGGACCTCGTGGATATCAAGAGCAACGTCAAGAACAGCCAGCTCGCACGTCCTCTCTTCGAGTTCAGCGGCGCCTGCTCCGGTTGCGGCGAGACTCCTTACGTGAAGCTCATCAGCCAGCTCTTCGGTGACCGCCAGATGGTGGCCAACGCTACGGGCTGCTCCTCCATCTACTCCGCTTCTATTCCTTCTACGCCTTACACCAAGAACGAGAAGGGTCAGGGCCCGTGCTTCAACAACTCCCTGTTCGAGGACTTCTGCGAGTTCGGTCTCGGTATGGCCCTCGGTAACAAGAAGATGAAGGAGCGTGTGGCTAAGCTCCTGCAGCAGATGATCGACGGCAACGCCAGCGACGAGTACAAGGCTCTGGCTGCTGAGTGGATCGCCAACTGCGAGGATGCCGACAAGACCAAGGAGATTGCTCCGAAGCTCCGCGCCTGCATCGCAGAGAGCGCTGCCAAGGGCTGCCCCGTCTGCAAGGAACTCCAGACACTCGACCACTACCTCGTGAAGCGCAGCCAGTGGATCATCGGCGGCGACGGTGCCTCCTATGATATCGGTTACGGCGGTCTCGACCACGTCATCGCCAGCGGCGAAGATGTCAACATCCTCGTGCTCGATACGGAGGTCTATTCCAACACCGGTGGTCAGGCCTCCAAGGCTACGCCGCTCGGCGCTATCGCTCAGTTCGCTGCTCAGGGTAAGCGCATCCGCAAGAAGGATCTCGGCATGATTGCCACCACCTACGGCTACGTCTATGTCGCTCAGATCGCTATGGGCGCCGACCACGCACAGACCCTCAAGGCCATCCGCGAGGCTGAGGCTTGGCACGGTCCCAGCATCATCATCGCCTACGCTCCCTGTATCAACCACGGCTTGAAGGCCGGTATGGGCAAGAGCCAGGCTGAGGAGCGCAAGGCCGTAGAGTGCGGCTACTGGCATCTGTGGCGCTTCAACCCCGCCCTCATCGAGGAAGGCAAGAACCCGTTCAGCCTCGACTCCAAGGAGCCCGACTGGAGCAAGTTCCACGACTTCCTGCTCGGCGAGGTCCGCTATCTCTCCGTCAAGAAGGCTTATCCCAACGAGGCCGAAGAGCTCTTCGCCGAGGCTCAGAAGATGGCTCAGATCCGCTACAAGACCTACGTCCGCAAGACCCAGGAGAACTGGGAGGACTAAGACAACGTGTGGTCAGGAGTTCCGCTCCTGACCGCTTTCCATAACAAAAGGAGCACCCATGCGGGTGCTCCTTTTACGTTATCCATATATTATTCCAAGGTCACGGAACAATCATTCCAAGGCCATGGAATGATTGTTCCGTGACCTTGGAATAATCAAAACATTTAGACGTTTCGACCGATACATTTAATTGGTTCGTCTTATTCAACGGCGTGAGCATTGCTACGCTCCCTTACCTGTTCTATGATATAAGTTTATCTTCGAACTTACATACAATGAGGAATAAACATGCTTTATGTGCGATAAAAGTGCAAATATATGGACAATAACATCTGTATAATATAGAAAACTGCGCTGCAATTCGTGCAAAAAGAGAAAATAGTTGTACCTTTGCGCTCGTTTTTAAGAAAAAGATATATGGTACATCTTCTTCAGGCAGGGACTCCTGCCGACACACTCACGGCGCTGCCGAAGGTGGGAGCACTCACGAAGGACCTTGCCGAGGGCAACGTCCGCTGGGAACAGGTGGTGACACAACTGATTAACTGGTCGCTGGATGCGGGCAGGCATATTCTGATTGCGCTGGTGGTCTATGTCATCGGACATTATCTGATTAAGTTGCTCAACTACTTGCTGGCGCGCTTCCTGGAGCGCCGTAAGGTGGAGATCAGCGTGCAGACATTTGTGCGCAGCTTCGTGAGCATCACGTTGCAGGTGTTGCTGATTATCTCAGTGGTAGGCGCCCTGGGCGTGAACACCACGAGCTTCGCAGCGCTGCTGGCATCGTTCGGTGTGGCCATCGGTATGGCGCTGAGCGGCAACCTGCAGAACTTCGCAGGTGGTATCATCATCCTGTTCCTGAAGCCGTATAAAGTCGGCGACTGGGTGGAGGCGCAGGGCACTGCCGGTACGGTGCAGGCCATCCAGATTTTCCACACCATCCTGCTGACGGCCGACGGCAAGCTCATCTATGTCCCCAACGGCTCCATGAGCAGCGGCACCATCACCAACTACACGCTGACGCCTACGCGCCGCGCGGAATGGGTCATCGGCGTGGAATACGGCGAGAATGTGGACAAGGCGCGGCAGATCGTGCTGGATATCCTCAAGGCTGACGCTCGCGTGAAGGACAACCCCGCACCGGAGGTGGTGCTCAGCGAGCTGAACAGCAGCTCCGTGGATATGACCATCCGCTGCTGGACCACCAACGAAGACTACTGGGATGTGCTGTTCCAGACGCGCGAGAAAATCTACAACGCCTTCAACGCCGCCGGCATCAGCTTCCCGTTCCCACAAGTTACTGTTCATCAAGCGAAAGCGTGAGCCTGAACTGCTCACATCAATTATTTGACCTGCTTGCAAAATAAAACACAGAAAAGCGTTGGTCGTTTCAGGCAACACCACTCCCGATGCCATCGAGAGCATCCGCAGCGAAGCTACTGAGCGTTCACTGAAAGGTGATGCCGGAATCTTCGATCTCAGCGGTCGCCGTGTGAGCAAGCCCGTGCGCGGCCTCTACATCATCGGTGGTCAAAAGTTTATGGTGAAGTAAAGCTTCACGCGCGAACCTAATAAATACTAAAAAGTATCAAATATAATCCACGATTCAGCAATGAGTCGTGGATTTTTTGTAATTTTGCGGCCGATTTGGGAAATAACATTAACGATAACTGAAATAATGAAAAAACTTATTCTCATTACTCTAGCCGTATTCGCACTCACCGTGACCGCTGATGCAGGCCTTTTCAAGAAGCAGACGAAGGCGAAGACCGAGCAGGGCGGTTCGCAAAAGGGAAAGAAAGGGCGCAAGACCAAGAAGGGTGCTCAGGCTCAGCCGCAGCGCCCCGCTCCTCGCAAGGAGGTACGCCCCGCCGCACAGCCTGGCCTCTTCAATGTGCAGCGCTACAAGGACGACTGGTTCTTCCAGGTCCCCGACTCGCTCATCGGCTGGCCTTTTCTCTCCACGACACGTTTCATCTCCACCCCTGTGGAACTCGGCGTATATGGCGGCGAACTGGTCAACAGCCATGTGCTGTACTGGGAGAAGGTGAACGACCGTCTGATGCTCCGCGCGATGGCCTACGATGCTACCGCCGACAGTACCGACCAGATACACCGCGCTCTGGTCGCCTCCACGGAAGACCCCATCCTCGCCTCCTTTAAGCTCGACAGCGTGGGTACCAAGACCGTGCGTGACACCATCCCCGGCGATAGCCTCCGGGGCATCCCGCAGCGCGTGAAAAAGCATACTACCTACAGTGTGAAAATGACGGACTTTCTGCGTGGCGAGAACATCGTCACGGGTCTCGGTGAAGCCGCCAAGCGCTACAACGCCTCAGGCTTCAAGGGTGACCAGAGTTATATCGAGAGCGTTCGCACCTATCCCATTAACACGGAGGTACAGACGGTGAAGACCTACGGTGCCTTGGCTGCCAACCAGCGTAGCGTCGCAGGGAGACTGACAGGGCTGATGACGTTCCGACTAAACACCTCGTTTGTGTTGCTGCCGAAGGAACCGATGCGTCCCCGCTATTTCGACAACCGCGTGGGTTATTTCGTAGAGAGCCACCGCGAATACAGCGATAACCAGCATCAAGTGCGTCGTCGCGATATGATCACGCGCTGGCGCTTAGAACCTAAAGATGCAGAGGATGCCGCCCGCCTTCAGCGTGGTGAACTTATTGAACCCAAGAAGCCCATCATCTATTACATCGATCCCGCGACACCGAAGCAGTGGCGAAAATATCTCATCGCCGGTGTCAACGACTGGCAGGTGGCCTTCGAGCAGGCTGGCTGGAAGAATGCCATCCGCGCTGAGGAATGGCCCGAGAATGCCGACTCGCTCGGCATGAGCCTGGAAGATGCACGCTACTCTGTCATTCGCTATCTGGCTTCGCCCATCTCCAACGCCTATGGTCCTCACGTGAGCGACCCGCGTTCGGGCGAGATCATCGAGACACACATCGGCTGGTACCACAATGTGATGCAGCTGTGCCACGACTGGTATATGACGCAAGCCGGTACCATCGACGACCGTACACACAAGATGAAATTCGACGACGACCTGATGGGTGAGCTCATTCGTTTCGTGAGCAGCCATGAGGTCGGCCACACGTTGGGCCTGCGCCACAATATGGGCGCCAGCTCGGCCACGCCCGTGGATAGCCTGCGCAACAAGGCATGGGTGGAGGCCAACGGCCATACCGCCAGCATCATGGACTATGCGCGTTTCAACTACGTGGCGCAGCCCGAGGACAATATCAGTGAGGCCGGTATCTTCCCTCGCATCAATACCTATGACAAATGGGCTATCGAATGGGGGTACAAGTACTTCCCCGAAGTCGCCGAGGAACCCGGTGAGAAGGGCCGCCTCGCTGCTGCAGATGCCGAACGCCTGATTCTGAACAAGATGACCATCGACAAGCTGTCTAAGAGTCGTCGCTACTGGTTTGGCGGCGAAGGTAACGACAACGACCCGCGCGCACAGACCGAAGATCTGGGTGACGATGCCATGCGCGCTAGCGACTACGGTATCAAGAACCTGAAGCGTATCATCACACAACTGCCCGAATGGGTGCGTGAAGAGGGTGACCTCGATGAGAACCTGCAGCAGATGTATGAGAGCGTCGTAGGGCAGATGCGTCGCTACGTGGGCCATGTCAACCGCAACATCGCAGGCCTCTACCACGACTACAAGAGCGTGGAGCAGACAGGCCCTGTGTATGTGCCGGAGGAGAAGGAACGCGTGCAACGCGCCATGAAGTGGCTCGACGAGCAGATCTTCACCGAACCGACCTGGCTCACGGAAGCCCCCTACATCAACCGCCTCACGCGCGACGGTCAGCTCTACGCGAAGCCGCTGGCCGATATGTCGCTGGCTGTGTTGTGTTCCGCCACCACCTTCGGACGCGTCGTGACCTTCAGCTCGGCCAAGAACACCTATCAGCCCGCCGACTATGTTAACGACCTGGTGCGAATGATATTCCGCGAGACCGCTTCGGGCCAGAAACTCAACCGCTGGCGCCGCTATATTCAGGCTCAGGCCGTGCAGCGACTCATCCAATCGTGGGGCATGACTACGAAGGACGAGTCCCATGCCTATGTGACGATGGCTTTGCAGCAGATCCAGCAGCGCGTGCGTGCTGCCGGCGGCGACGCTGCTACACTTGCTCACTACAAGGACATCGACCAGCAAATCAAACTGACATTTGAGAAGTAAACAATAACGGTAATCATAACGATAACGATGACAATGATAAAAAAGCTTTTATTCATCCTTGCCTTGGTGGCTGCAACACCGCTGTTGGCACAAACCGACAGCAATGGTATGCCTGTGCAGCAGGAACGCCGCCAACACGGCCAGCACCCTCACGGCCAGCGCCCTCCCATGCAAAATATCGACACGACTGGCGTGGTGACGCTTACGAAGGCCAAGGGCGAATACATCATCAACACCACGAAGCTCTGCTACGATTTCCGCGGTTATCGCGGCCCCACGCCCCTAGAGATTCGCGTGCAGAAAGACAAGGTGGTGAGCGTGAAGGCACTGCGTAGCCTTGAAACGCCCAAGTACTATAAACCCGTCGTGGAGCAGATGCTACCCAAATACGAGGGTAAGAAAGTAAAGGAGGCGATAGCCGCCGACGTGGACATCGTCACCGGCGCCACCTTTTCCTCGAAGGCAGTGAAGGAGAATGTCCGTCGCGGCCTGGAGTACTACCAGAAAAATAAGTAACATGGCTCCAATGATTGCCGACCTCGCGCTGATATTGATTTGCGCGGGCGTCATGACCCTCATCTTTAAGAAGTTAAAACAGCCATTGGTGCTGGGATATATCGTGGCCGGTTTCTTGGCCTCGCCCAATATGTCGTATATGCCCAGCGTCACAGATTTGGAGAATGTACATCTGTGGAGCGACATCGGTGTCATCTTCCTGCTGTTCGCGCTCGGACTGGAGTTCTCGTTCAAGAAGATTATGAAGATGGGCTCGGCGCCTATTATTGCTGCCTGCATCATCATCTTTTCCATGATGGTTGTGGGCTTCTTCACGGGGTTGGCCTTTGGGTGGAGCAAGATGAACTGCATCTTCCTAGGTGGTATGCTGGCGATGTCCTCTACGACCATCATCTTCAAGGCTTTCGATGACATGGGCTTGCGGCAGCAGCGCTTCGCGAGCCTGGTGCTGAGCGTGCTGATCATCGAAGACATCTTGGCTATCGTTCTGATGGTGTTACTTTCGACGCTGGCCGTGAGTCAGCAGTTCGAGGGCTCGCAGATGCTCATGAGCATCCTGAAACTAGTGTTCTTCTTGGTGCTGTGGTTCGTGGTGGGAATCTATCTCATTCCGCTGTTCCTGAAGAAGTTGAAGCCATTGATGAGCAACGAGACCATGCTCATCGTTGCCTTGGGGCTGTGTTTCGGAATGGTGGTGCTGGCTTCTACGGTAGGTTTCTCGCCTGCTTTCGGTGCATTTATCATGGGCAGCATCCTGGCCGAAACGATGGAGGCCGAGCGCATTGAGAACCTTGTGGAACCCGTGAAAAACCTGTTCGGTGCCATCTTCTTCGTGTCGGTGGGTATGATGGTGGACGTGGCCCTCATCGGGCAGTATATCGTGCCCATCCTGTGCATTATCGCCGCCATCATGATTGGTCAGACGGTGTTCAGCACGGGCGGCTTCCTATTGGCCGGTCAGCCCCTGAAGACTGCTATGCAATGCAGCTTCTCGCTCACGCAGATCGGTGAGTTCGCCTTCATCCTTGCTACGCTGGGTACCTCGCTGGGCGTGACGGGTGACTTTCTCTACCCCATAGTGGTGGCCGTCTCGGTCTTCACGACCTTCACGACACCCTATATGATTCGCTTGGCTGTGCCCGCCTACAACGCACTGGAAGGTCGTCTTCCCGAGCGCTGGAAACGCCTGCTGGACCGCTATGCCGGCGGCGAACCCCATGTGGTGGGTCAGGAGAACTACTGGCGCGAATATTTGCTGCAAGTCAGTAAGGTCGTAATCATATTCATGGTGCTGTGTATCGCCATCTTGGCACTGATGTTTGAGTTCATCGTGCCGCTCATCGAGAGGCTTCTGCCAGAGCCGTGGAACGGTATCTGCGCCGCTGTGCTGACGCTATCGTGTTTGGCGCCGTTCCTGCGGGCGCTGATGATGAAGAAGAACGTTACCAATGAGTTCCAAATTCTCTGGAAAGGCAACCGCGTCAACCGCGCACCCCTCATCGGTGTGCAGGTCCTGCGCATCGCCCTAGTCATCGGCTTCGTGGTCTATGTCGTGACTAACACCCTGCACTGGGGTGGGGCGCTGGGTCTGCTGGTCGTGATTGTCTTCATGGTGAGCATCATCAGCAGCCGCTCGCTGAAGCAGCAGAGCATCCATATGGAGCAGACGTTTACCGCGAATCTCAACCTGCGCGAGCGCGAGGCCGCGGCACACTCCACACGTCTGAAGTTTGAAGGGCGACTGATGGAGCGTGATGTGCACCTCTCCGACTTCACCATCCCCATCGGTGTACCCTGGGCGGGACAGACGTTGGCCAAACTGAATCTGGGTCGCCGCTTCGGCGTTCACGTGGTTTCTGTCGTACGCGGCAATCATCGCATCAATATTCCGTCGGGGCAGACACCCATCCTCCCCGGTGACCGCCTGCAGGTCATCGGTTCCGATGAACAGCTCTCTGCCTTCGGACAAGCACTGGAACAGCAGGCACGCCAGTATTCTTCGGAGGATATTGTGAAGACCGAGATGAAGCTCAAGCGCCTTGTCATCAGGTCCGAATCACCCTTCATTGGAAAAACCATTCAGAACAGCGGTATCCGCCAGGACTACCGTTGCCTGGTTGTGGGGATGGAGCAGGAAGACAGTGACAGACTCATCGCCACTACGCCCCAAACGACTTTCCAAGTCGACGATGTCCTGTGGGTCGTCGGCGAGGAAGATGACCTTATCGCTCTGGAAAAAGCAAGTAATGACTCCACTCTTTGACCCACATACCCACACCATTGCCAGTGGCCACGCCTACTCCACGATTCAGGAGATGGCTCAGGCGGCGGCCGGAAAAGGCATTCAGCTGCTCGGCATCACGGAACACGCGCCCGGCATCCCCGGCACGTGCAACCCCATCTATTTCCGTAATATGCACGTCATCCCGCGCGAGATGTATGGCGTGCGGCTGCTCATGGGCGTGGAGCTAAACATCCTCGACACCACAGGGCGCTTAGACCTTGATGAACAACACTACCGCTGCTGTGACATCCGCATTGCTGGCATCCATGTGCTCTGCTGGCAGGGTGGCACACGCGCCGAGAACACCGAGGCGATGCTCGCTGCTATCCACAATCCATGGACGCATATCATCAGCCACCCCGGCGACGGCACCGCTGAGCTGGACTTTGAGCCCATCGTGAAGGCTGCCCGCGACACACAGACGCTTTTGGAAATCAACTCCAGCAGCATGATTCCCTCTCGCCACAAGGAGGTGGCACGTCCTAACAACTTGGAAATCCTGCGTCTCTGTCGCCAGTATGACGTTCCCGTCATCCTCGGCAGCGACGCCCACATTGCATACTCCATTGCTGACTACCGTTATGCTCTGCCTCTGCTTGTCGAGACACAGTTTCCCGATGAACTGGTAATGAACTACTGGCCCGCGCAGGCGCTGGAATATATGCACATCACGGTGTGAACTCGAAATGCTGGTAGTCCTTCAGCGACCGCCACGCACCTCCCCACGTGAACCCCTCTTCCATAAACAATTTGTAAGCCAAATCCGCACGGTCTATCTTATAAGGGATGTCCGCACGGCGTTGGCGATTGAAGGCATAGGGCCGCCCCGTAGCGGGCTGCACCTCATAACGACCGCTGTCTGTGGCCTTCACACACGGGTTATACAGCGGGTTGAGGTCTATTGCAAGACCATATCCATGTTTTGAAATCTTCTGGGAATGTGCAATGAAGCGGAAGTTAAAGCACGACGTGTTGTTGTCCTGCATAGCCGCCTCATCGTCGCCGCCGTAGTCGTCTATCAACCGCATCCGCTCCACGCGGTACCCCGCTTCATAGAGTTTGCGGAAGATGCGAAGCACGCGGTCGGCAATCCTGCGGTTGACCACCATCTCACCTATCTGTGAACGTCCCTCGCCGTCCCAGTGCTGTATCCGCAGATAACGAAGTTCCGCGCGCAGCGAAGCCGGCGTTTCGGCTTTCCACGACCCGCCCTTACGCATCCGCGCCAACAGCGTCGCGCTGATGGTGTCCTGCGTAAAGATTGCCGTCGTCTGAGCCCATGGGGTTGTGTTGCACAACAGGGTCAGCGCCCCGCACAGTACCCACCGCAGCCATACCTTACTCAAAGTCGAGCTCCTCCTTGAGTCTGCGAATCGTCTTTTGTGCATTCTCATAATCCTCCACGGTCATGGAGCTGGTGATGTGCTCGAACGTGGGGTCGAAGAAGAAAACCATATTTCCCATCATGGGATTTCCCTTGATGTCCGTGGCCTTGTAGCTGTGCGTCACCTTGTAGCCCACGAATTGGGGCTTCGTGTCGAGTAGTGTCTGAATCTCCTCGCGCTTGGCATCAATCTTGGCCTTGGCTTTGTCGTACTTCTCGGTGGCTTCGTTCAGCTCGTGACGTGCCACCGCCAGCTCATGGCGACCGATGTCCGAGATAGGATTGATCCAGTAGCTCACATTGGACTTTGCCTTCGTGACCGCTTTGTCCAGTTCAGCCAACTCCGAGGTCAGTTCCTGCAGGTGTTCCATCTCTTCACACAGCTCGGCATCTTCATAGGCGGCATAGAGCGTATCCACCTGCGTGGCGACAGGCTCATAGGAGTCCATGTTATAAAGCACGGTCTTCAGGTTATCCTTGATAAGGATGTCAGCCTGACTCTCCTGTTCCTCCTCGGGCGTCTTTGCACCGCAGGCGGCCATCACCAGAGCAGCGACGACCAGATAAAGCAAATTCTTCATATTCTTGTCATTTTGGGGTTACGGATAAAGGAATGCGCTGCAAATATATGTATTTTCTACATTCTTATACGCACACAAGCGACAAAAACTTCATTTTTCCTTTACTTTTGTTTGGCTGAACGGGGGGAAATACGTACTTTTGCACGGCAAACAGGAATATCAATCCAAAAGAATAAAGAATAATCATGAGTAGAAAAGGATTTATCTCGGCTCTCGTCTTTTTTGCGTGTGCCTTCACCGTCAGCGCACAGGATAATGCGCTATGGCAACGCGCCGAGGCAGAAATGGCGGGAGGACAGTACACTGAAGCCTTCGACCACTTGCGCGATATAGAGCATGCCATTGTGGCCAATGCCCAGCTGAATGAGGCACAGAAAGCCGCTGAACGCTACAAGGTGTCTCGCGGGCGCTGGAACATGTATGTGAAGATGCGCCGTGTCGACCGAGCCAAGGAACACCTTGACAAGATGGAGGTATTCGCCAAAGCCTCCAAGGATGAGGCAACACAGAATGACCTGCTCTATAACAAAGCCATTCACTACTATACCTTCGGTCAGGATACCAAGGGTAACGTGGTTTTCAAGGAGATGGCAGCTAAGCTGACGGCTTCGGGCGACTACGATCGTGTCGATGAAGTCTATCAGACGCTCATAGCCAACGGGCGCCGCTCCGGCAGCGCGAACATGGTAGCACAGGCCTATAGCGGCTACATCGCTTGGAAGGACTCCACCAATGCCCTCAAGTTCGTCGCCGAAACCAACGCCCTGAAGCAACAGATTGCCGAGGGTGAGGCACAGATTACGGAGAAAAACGAGAAGTTGGCGTCGCGCCAGCGGATGATTGCCGGGCTCTATGTACTCGTTGCCATTCTGGCGGGTGTGCTGGTTGTGGGAACGATGCTGCTACTGCGCCTCATTCATCTGACCCGCAAGCAAAAGAAGACCATCCGCGTGGCCAACGAGAACAACGCCCTCAAGGCTCACTTTATCAGCAATATCTCTGCTCAGCTCACACCTACGCTGCAGAAACTGGATACTTCGCGCCCCGAAGTACGTGCTTTGCAGGATTTCGCAGCACACATTCAGACGCTCTCTGCACTGGAGAGTAAGCCTGAAGAAACCGTAGGGCTGGAGGACACACCCCTAACGCCCTTCTGCGAGGCACTGACCGCCAATATCAAACCATTAGTGAAAACAGGCGTCCTCGTGGCCGTTGATGTGCCTAAGATGAGTGCCATGATCAACAAGGAATACGTGGAGCACATCCTCTCTCATCTGTTGCGCAACGCCGCGAAATATACTCCCGAGGACGGGCATATCCGTCTGGAGTTCAAGAAACGCAGTGCCCACAAGCATCAGTTCCTAGTGTCCAACACGGGCAGTTTTATCCCAGAGGAGCAGCGCGACAATATCTTCAAGCCCTTCC
>Ga0310690_10002663_pt1 | contig 28573 bp, 35 predicted proteins | sample AusTroGonzalo_MG_2_FD_207661 | JGI IMG/M metagenome (GOLD analysis project Ga0310690, IMG submission 207661) | Bovine rumen microbial communities from tropical cattle in Woodstock, Queensland, Australia - Gonzalo_04 (v2) (version 2) | ecosystem: Host-associated > Mammals > Digestive system >...
AACCATTACAGACCAAACAAGATCGTCAAGAAAATTACCTTGTTCCTGAACAGTAAATGTAAGATCATAAGAATTCGCTGATTTTTGAACCATTACCTTTAATAACTGACCAGAAATTGCGGGTACAAGAAAATTATACTCCCCTTCATAACAAACGCCGCCAGTACCCCAGTATTCATTTACTTGACTGCCATTAACATACACGCCTTCTCCTATAATAATGGCATGCTTGCTCTTCATCTTGTATTTAACTGTCTGCCCTAACGAAATCTTAAACTCAGCAGGCTGAGCATTCGGCGCATACAGCGCAAATCTTCGGCTCATTCTCATCCAAGATCACCTACTAACAGCCAAACATTTGTATCCATCTTTTTCAGTGCAACGCAACTGTACTGCCCCGCAATTGTCTTTACGCTGTCCTTGCTATAAATCGTGACTCCACTCGCACCCGCAAACGTGACTGTTCCCGCGCCGAACCGCACAATCTCCATTTCAGACCCAGTCGGGAACGCACCCGCACCAGAAGAAGCATTCGCAGGAACTGTCAGCGTAATCGCAGAACTGTTCGTGCATTTCACCATCGTGCCAACATGCGTTGCGGCACTTAGGGTTGTATTTGCAGAAACCGTAGTAATGGAAGAAGAAGCTTCGCTCGGGGTTACCTTCCCGCTCGTAAGCGATGCCGCGCCAAGGTTTGTCCTCGCGTTTGCCGCAGTAGTTGCCCCGGTTCCGCCGCTTCCAACAGCAAGCGTCCCAGTATGGAAGGTTTCCCACGTTCCCTTCTGGCTCAAAGCTTTCGTGGTCGTACTTCCGTCAAACGTAATGCTCGAACGCCTCAGGGTACTTGAATCACTGCTATCTGCAAATATGATCCCGTCACCGCTCGCAAGCGCGGTAGTCCCGGTAATCGCACCTCCGCTCGTAATAGCCCCGTGCGCATGGGAAGATGCCGCCGCTCCAAGGTTCGATCTCGCGTTTGTTGCATCGGAAGCACCAGTGCCTCCGTTTGCTACAGGAACCGCGCCGTTTGTATTACCAAGTCCAAGATTGTTCCTCGCGTTCGATACATCGGAAGCCCCAGTTCCACCATTCGCAATCGGAACAGCACCATCCGTGTTTCCGAGACCGAGAGCATTCCTTGCCGCCGCCACGGTAGTCTGTCCAGTACCGCCATTCGCAATCGGCAACGCCCCGGTCGTATTCCCGAGTCCGAAAGCGTTTCTTGCCGCCGCAATCGTTGTCTGACCAGTTCCACCGTTTTCTACAGGAACCGCGCCGTTTGTATTACCAAGTCCAAGCGCATTACGAGCCGCCGCTACACTGTTCTGCCCAGTTCCACCATTCTCAATGGAAAGCGGGAGAGACGAAGTTGACACGCCGCCGAGAGCAGAAAGCGCATTTGCCGCATCAGTTGCTCCAGTACCGCCGTTAGCGATTGATAATGGAAGCGAGGAGGTCGAGATTCCACCGAGGTTCGCCAAAGCGTTTGCCGCATCGCTTGCCCCGGTTCCGCCTTCTGTAATCGGCTTGACTCCTGCGGGTAATGTATAAGTAGTTGCCATAGTTTTCCTCCATTAAGTTCTGACTTCAGACAGCAAGACTTTTACCGTGCTTGACGCTCCAGAAGCGATCGTTCCGCTCAATGTAACAATCCCATCATCCACCGTAAGAGTCGGGCTTGTCGGAAACGCCGAAGGAGTGCCATAAGTCGTGCTTAGAGGCCGCATTGATGCCTTAATTCTGGTATCCGTAACCAGTTCCGGGGTAGGCTCTCCTTCTTCTGGTTCTGGCTGTACGGGATATGTAACAGGAAGAGATGTAACCGTTCCGAAATTGATTTCAAGAGGACGAACCAAATCCTCAAGAACCATCTTCACGTTTCCTTCGTTTGCAGTGAAGACCTGAATCATATCATTCGGGCCGATATCCGCAGTAGAAGGCTCAAGGCTGTTCAGATATGACTGAAGCTGAAGAGCCACATACTCAGCAATGCCGCCCGCGTTCATAACCGCGCTCGTGTTATCGTATATGATCTTCGTCATATCGCCAGAACCAGTACCGTCTATTCCGATATAACCGACCGAATACGAAACCATCGAGTTCCCAGTATTGAACGTAACGGTTGTCCTAGTCCACAAAAAGTACCCATTTGTTAACGTAGGAACCGTAGGACTCCAACTTCCTTGCGGAATGTTATTGCCGCTGTTTGAAAGCTGATACTCAACAACCTGAGAAGATATATCTGCATCGTCACCAGTATCGCCCTTGTCACCTTTTACCTTGAACCATTGATAATCGTCATAGTGAAGATCATCCGGGTCATCCAGTCCGTAGTACACGCCGATATAATCGCTCGGAGTCGTGGTCATATCTACATCCGAAGTCGGCGCAACCGCGCTCCATCTGATGCTTACATACCACGTTTCACCAGTATCGCCCTTTACACCGTCTTCAAATACAATCTGGCTGTTTGTGCCGTCATTGTAAGAAATCGTCCCGGTATGAATCTGCCCGTCTCCCGCAGTACCAGAAGAAGTCCAAGAAATTCCGCTGATTCCTCGACCGTTCGTTACCTCAAAGTCCGAGTGGCTTCCATCCGTCATGCTTACTCTATAAGTATCTGTTAACCCGGACGAACTGACTTTGGAAATCCCCGTAATGCTATTGCCGTTTGTTACGGTAAATGTCGTATAATCTCCATTGGTCAGAGTTATTCTATAAGTATCTGTTGCCCCGGAGGTGCTGACATACTCAATACTGGTAATTCCGTTTCCGTTTGTAACATTGAACGTTGAAGTCGTTGTATCAGCATATGTGATCGTATATGTATCAACCAACGCTTGAGAACCAGACTTATGAATGCTTGAGATTCCTCCATGCCCGTCCAGTGCCGTAGCAAGATTTGTCAAAAGCGTAAACCCGGTAAGTTTCTTTGCCTGACTCGACTGCTGAATAACAAAAAGATCGGATTCGCCGATCGATTGAGCTTGAGTCAGATCGCTAATTGCTCTGTCTGCGATAAGTCCTCACCCCCTAAAACATTAAAAAACGTTACTCTTCAGTAACGCTATCCTCACCCAATTCTTTACTCTTCTTCCCAAGTTTTCTTCTTTCCTGATCTTTTTCTTCTTCTATCTTATTAAGTTCATCAATAATTCGCTCAAGCTCCTGAATACAACCTAACAAATAATTCATATTGTCTCTTCCCTTGATTTCGATTTGGCCCAATGTATCGATAACCGCAAAAAGTCTGTTTCTCATATTGCTTCCTTTCTTTTATCAGCTAACTCTCATTACATAATATCCAACAGCAGACTCATAATATCTTGCACAAGTATGACCATTAAGTTTAAAACTAGAACAGCTAACACTACTCACATCAACATTCGTTCCATAATAATATCCAGAACTTATTGTCCCCGCTTTTATTTTTCCACTGCCGTTCTCTACGGAATCAACCCATGACCAAGAATTATTAGCCTTTGTTTTTACCTTTTCAATGTCTATCCCTTCTTCGGATAGCCACTCTTTGATCCCTTTTGCAAGCTTTGCTTTTGTAACAGAACTATTCCCCAACTGACTTGTTCCAACAGAACCTCCAGAAATACCCGCTCCGTTAAACGTTCCGTAACTTCCGCCATACTGGATATTCTTCGCATACACAGCCCCGGTAAACGTTCCTGTATTAGCAGTCAAATTCCCGTAAGCATCAACCTTAAATTTTCCTCCACCAAGCGAAATACCATCAGTTCCAATGTACACGCCATTGTTCGATGTATCACTGAGAGAAGTCATCCCATTCCGAATCGCTCTGCCGCTTATCGTAAACACACTCGACCCGGAACCGATCGTTCCGCTTGTAGCATTAATAGCCCCAGTCAGATTCACACTGCTTGCAGTTAACGCCCCGGTATTAGTTACCTTGAAAACGCCTTTGCCAAGAACAATACCATCCGTCCCAAGATAGATTCCCGTATGGGCCGTATCTGTCATCGAGGTTACGCCGTTATATATATGCCTAGTCCCGATCGTAAACCCAGTTGTTCCATTCCCGATATAACCGCTCGTTGCCGTAATTGCACCGCTTACGGTTGCCCCGGAAGAATTCACCTTAAAGACTTCTTTGTTCCCAGAATAAAGAACGAACCCAGACGAAACCAACGACCAACCGAATGACGAATTAGTTCCACCGACCTGAGAAACCTTTGCTGAAATCTCTGTCGCGTTTGCCGAAATTCGGCTTGATAATGTATTATCAGCGTTCGTCCGATTCGTGATCTCCGCAGTCAGGCTGTTCGCCGTCTGAGTAATCGTGCTTCTTAGCGTACCCTCTGCGGTCGTTGCCCTCGTGACCTCGGAAGTAATCGCCGTTGCCGTCTGCGTTATGCGGCTTGATAATGTACCTTCCGCCGCAGTTGCCCTCGTGACTTCTGCCGTAATCGCATCCCCGGCAATCTTGATCTGAGCTTTCGTCTCCGCCGTAACCCGCTTGAACGTTCTTTCAGACTGGGTTTCATATGGGAACTCATGCTCGACTTCTTCCTCTTCGGGAGCCGCAATATCGGATGCCATTAAAGCCCCAAAATTCGTCTCCTGACGGTAGATTCCCGAATAGATATCATTTACACTTACCGCATCGCCAATCTCCGCTGACGGGTCAAGATACGCCCTCTGAGCCTTATACGGTTGGTACTGGAAGTTTCTGCTCTGCAAATCAGCGAGAATGTTATTCGCCATTGCCTGAGTACCCCAAGGATTCTCTATCTCAAGCGTTCTAGCCGAATCATTTCCCGCGATGTAATAGACTTCCTCGCCCTCGTCATCCTGTCCAACGTGAATTACGACCTTGCTGTACGAATCAAATTCTGGTGAAACGCGAAGATCGACAACATTCTTTAAAAGACTAACTTTATCAGACAAGAATCCTGTCACCTCCAAACGTTATTGCGTACCCAGTTTCCGTTACCAGATACCTCGTATCCTTTGGAAGCTCAGTCAGCGTAACCAGTCTTAATTCTCCCGCATCGGACATAATGAAATTGCCCGCATAGGAAGCCGCAATATTGCACAGCACCTCGCTCATCGAATATCCGACCGGGAGTCCGTACTGATACCCTCTCGTCATAAGCTCGATCGTTCTCGGATCAATCTGAACCTCCAACGCCGAAGCTATCTCGCGCACAATCTGGATATCTGTAGCAGGATACGAAATCGAACTGTCCGGGTAGTCTCCCTGTGCCTTGGCAAGCGCATCATATCCGTGCAGACTCAGAATCTCCATTCCGTCTTCATTGTCCGATACATCCCTCGTATCAATGAAGTAAACCCCTTTTCTGAGCCACTCGGACACCCGCGTTCTATCAGGGCTTGACAGTCGGATGTACGGAACCATCTGCGCCATTCGCGGGATTTCGCCGATCGGATTAAACATCCGAACTTCGATCTCACCCGCAATGCAGTTTCCGACAGAAGGCATATTACCCGGGAACATGTTCCGATATGTTTTCAGGCTGAATATTCTCTGCTCGGTATAACCGCTATCCGCGCCGCCTTGGTCTACCAAGATTCGAGTCTCGTTATCCCCGGTTCCGAATACAATCGCATATCCGTCCGTTCCGATCAGAAGTCCGCTGTCACCAAGTACAAGACGAGTCTCAACGATATGTTCCTCGCTTAGCAGTTGTTTGAATAATGCCGATGTTTCCTGCATAGGTGCATCACCACCTTTTCAGAACACAGCATTACTGCCTTGTACTCATCACGCCGAAAACTTTAACCTCTCCCGCCGTGTTATTATTCACTACCTTGATCTGCATAATCCCGTCAAGTGAAACCCGATACAGCCCTTCCGCCGCTATTTTCTCTGCTGTTTCCCCGCTCGACAGATCGGTAAGCGCAAGCACCGTGAAATCGTCCTCTTCCGCATCGGACAGCCCCTTCACTTCCACATCAAGCGTACCGCTACCAAGATTCTTCGCCTGAAGTGTCAGATTCATCCCTTCCTCGCAATAGAACACTTGGGACTCCCCGCTCGTATCCGATTCATCCAAAAATAAAAACTTAATGTTCATTGAGCCTCCTGTTATCCGACAGCCTCTTCATCCTCTTCGACTTCGGAATGCCTCGTTTCTGTTATCTTAATCCCGGCTAGTGCCGCCAATTCTACGCCCCAGAACGCGAACCAACTTGTCACGAACCGATCAGGGTAGCCCTCGCCACCAAAGTAAATTAAAACCGTTTCGGTTACCCAAAACAAAACAACCGCAACAACAGCCGCTATCACGACTTTCTTGCTGTACTTCAGCTTCTTCTTTTTAGTATTTTCGCTTTCCATTCATTTCGACCATCCAGATGATGAATACCGCTATCGTGAACACGATAAGCAGTTTGAAAATACCACTCAGTACATAGATCATTGCTCAGTCCTCAACCAGTATCGCATGCTTCGGATTCGCGCTCGAAATGAAGCACACAATATGATCGCAGTCAACTGCCCACCATAGCTTCCCGGTCTCGTCCGATTCTCCATACCCGAGATATGGGAACACATCCCCCTGTTTCGATACCATGTAAACTTTTCCTGCGGGTTTTCTGCGAACGTTCACCTTCCCACGAATAATCACCACATTTCCGTAATCCACGGAAGGTTCTGGGTCGGGATCGCTCTCCGCTTTCGGCCCGTCCGTAATTGTAATTAGCGCATGATGTCCCGGTGAAACGTAAATGTCCCCAGTTTTTGCATAGTCTGACGAATCCACATACTTCTCAGCAGTCAGATCATCGAAATACCCGGTTGCAGTCAATACCTTAACCAGACTGCCCGTATATCCCGTCATCTTGACCGGGCAACCCGCAAGTCGATATGCCTCAACGCACAGTGACGAGCAATCAAAATCTCCTGCGCCCGCTTGCTCAAGATTGTCCGCTCCGACCGCTTCGATCGATTTCGCTCCACTCCAACGGTCTGACTGGTTGTAGCCAAACTGAGGGGAAAGCGCAATCCGTTTTGCGTAATCTGCCGCCTTCTCTGCCATATACCGATTTTTGCATCTGAGAACCGAGGTGAACGAATAGTTCCGCTTCCGATCAAAGTTTCGCACAAGTATCTCATTCCCGGTTTGATCTCCGGGTTGCCCGCCACGGGCATTGCCTTTCTCATCCCCGATCGCTTCGGATACCTTCACGCTCATACGCTCACCTCCAATCAATAGAACTTACCTTTCAAATAGTTTTCCCAAGCTCCAAGCGTTCTGTACCTTCGATTTACAAAATCGAAATCCTTGCGCTTTTGATCCAGATTCGTGCCAACATTAATAATCTGGCATCCATATGCGCCGCCCTCCCACGACACCGTGTAAGAGCCTCCAACATACATACCGATATGACCGCTTTTATGAACCAAGTCCCCCGGGGTTAATTCGCTTGCGGAAACATGTTCCCATGATCCCGTTTGCTTGTAGAACCCATCAGCAGAGCAATCCCATCCAGATTTCACTAACTCAGCATTACGCAAAAGCCCGACAACCCCGCCAGAGCAATCCGCACCAGTATTTGTATACCCGGACGCTTCAGACGCGGCAATCATCATCTCTTTCCTGCCGTTATCGAAGTATTGAGAATAGTCGGATTTTTTAAAATACGCATCCAGTCTGGCTTTGGTCATCGTGTGAACCTTGCCAACCCCGTCATAAAGGTTAGCCGCTCTGATGTAAAACGAATACGGATATTCGTTCGGAACCTCCGCGTCCCATGCAAACATGAGCGCATTCAAAACCATCGCCTTACGCCGCGCCGAAACGCCAAGTAACGCCCTTCCAATCTCTGCTCTTGCTGTAAAACCGATGTTTGAAGGAATCTCTGGTGTAGGCAACGGATCAGCATTTATAATGGCATCCCACAAGGTCTGGTTGATTTCGCCGTAAGGAACGTACCTCGACCTGAAATTTTCGACAGCTTTGTCTGTGTCATTTCCCCATGTGTCGTTTTTGATTGACTTTACACTGGGAGGGTAATATCCCTTATCAAAAAGCTGTCTCTTAATGTACAGAACATCTTCGCCGCTATCTCCGTGATGTAAAACCCTCATGGTCTGCCCTCCAACGAAAAGGGGACGGTTTTCACCGCCCCCTTGCTTGCTAGTCCTTCTTATTTCTCACTGCCATTTGAGTCTGCCATCATCCCGGCGTTCGACATCGCTCCAATAAGCTCGTTAATTTTAGCCGCACAATCTGCCGCAGTTGCCGCCTCTGCATTTGAAATTTCCTCAACGATTTTCATAGGTTCCATAGAACCTCCGCCGCCAATGTCCGCAAGCATTGCGTTTGCATCCGGGCCATGAACCCCAAAGTTTGCCTCGAACAGAATATCGAGGGCTTGTGCCAGAGTCATTCCATTAGACTCCATAGTTAAATCAGCCGCCTGTCCACTCATTTTTACTTTCCTCCATTAATTAATATTATTAAGCCGTCACTGTTCAATCAGCGGGAACGTTACATCGTCCCACGTTTCCGTTCCGTCAGAATGCACCATCTGGAACGTTGCCGGGTTATTATTCGAGTACATCGACTTCATAACCCGACCTTCCATCGGATCATCATAGACAACCGTTACATACTCTGGATAAATAAGATTCAGCACCATCTGAACCTCTGATTTCGTCAATGGTCTGCACGTTATGTCCAGTCTGATCTTCGTTGTGACACGACCACGGTGCATGATTCCGTCAAGTGTACGCCCCGCATCCGGGCTTTCTAGGTCGTTCCTCTGCCACTTGATTCCGCCAAGAGCAATAAGGGAGGTAATGTCTGTTCCGTCAATCTTGAGAATCATTTATCTACCTCCCGCTCTGTCTTCCCGTCTCTGCCACTTCGTTACGCTGTCCGCAATCTGCTTACCATCCAGATACACATTCCAACTCGTCTGCTCTTTGCTCTGCGTACTCAATGCCGCCGTGAATGCTTGGAATATGCTCTGCCGCATAATCTCAGCGAACTTGTCCATCGTGTCATCATTGAACCCGACATTTGAGCTATCATTCAGCCCGTAAGGAACGATCGAACCATTGGCAAACGCCGGGGTCTGATAAGCTACGCTATTAGAAATCCCGGTTAACGTTCCAGTAAGTCCCGCATCAATGTGCATGCTGTCGGAAATCATCTGCGCAACGTTTGATATTGCTTTCTCTGGATAACGTTCATTCTCATCGATCCCCTTTGCCATCTCTTTCATCATGTCAGGCATGTATGTATGGAAATCGCTTAATGGCCCCTTATCTGGTTCAGAGAAGTGCAAATACGAACGCACCATTGATGCCAGTCTCGATACCGCATGAGAAACGAGATACGACCCGGAATTAATCCCGGATGCCATCTGACTCGCTATATCGTATCCCCAGTTGAATGCCGAACCCGCTATCACGGACAACACACTTGATATAATCGAACCGAGCGATGAAATCCCGTCAATAATCGCTCCAGACAGTTCGGATGCGCCTTGCAAAATCGAACTCATCATCTGACCAAGCTGTCCAAGAACCTCCGGGACAAGAACCTGAACGTATTCAAGAACAGTCCCGCAAGCCTGATCGACATTCGGAAGCAATGATCTGGAATACCACGCTTTGTATGTATCGTCACCAGACTGTAATCCTTTGTTTACAGCGTCCGCAACGGTTCCAACCAATCCGTCAGCACCATCAATCTTTGACGCAATACCAGTAATAAACCCGGTAACGAGATTCGTTCCAAGTTGCTGTGCAGATTCTTCAGTTAACGCACCCGCATTCAGCAATGCCGCACCGAGGCTTCCTCCGATCTCTTCGATACTGGACTGTTCCTTGATCTTTTCTGCAATCGCTTCTTTGGTAGTCTCTCCGACTCCTTCCTTCGCCGCTTTTTCTACAGGAGCTTTATCCGCCTTTTCTAGTGCAGTTCCCCAATTCTTAATAAACTCATCCGCAGTAGAACCGATATCAAGGCTCCCGCTGATAATTCCGTTCTTATAGGCGTTTGCCCCTTCGATTCCAAGAGAATCAAAGATGGTTTCATAATTGGAAAGCAGACTGCTCTTTGTAGCTTCGTCCACGCTCATCGTTCTTTCGATCGTGGACTGGAAGTTCTGCATTCCGCTCTCGAACGCTCTCTGCGCCGCTTCAGCAGAATCTTTTGCGGCGGCTTCCGATTCTCCCTTATTTCTTATGATCCCCTGTGCATATGCGTTTGCGGCTTTAATGCCAGACTGCTCGTAAATAGCAACAAACTCATCCAGATATCGTTGCTGTTCCTGTGGCGTGAATCCTGCATTTGCAAGCGCATCGCCAAAGTTTTTAAACCCGGACGCATACGCCTTGGAAACTTCTGCTCCCGCATTTTTAATGGTAGGTTCAATCTGCTTGCCGTACTGATTCAGCATTGCTTCTAGCTTTGCTATGTCTTCAGCACTCGCATCCCGCATATCAAAATTCGGGTTCAGAACGTAATTCGCTCCGAGAGCAATGTGCGAATACTGCTCAACTTGTTCTGCGCCAAACTTCTTGATAAGCTCGTCAACCTTTGTTTTGCTCTGTCCCTTGTGAGCAAGGTCAATCCCTTCAACTACCAACGCTATACTTGCGCCAATAGTCAAACCGATTCCAGTACCAAGTCCCGGAACAACAGAACCAATAATTCCGCCAACAATTGCAGTAGAAATAATTCTCAGAATGCGAGACTCAAAATCCTGTTTATCGAACGTGAAATTCCCGCTTTCGTCAATATCGATCGCTCCAAGAAGAGACATAGAAAGCGCAGTACCGATCAAGAACCCGGTAAAGCTTCCTCCAGTAAACTTCGCAACCAACGCACCCGCGACAAGAGCGGTCGGAAGTCGCATCTTATTGATAATCGTATCGATAAATGCCTTCTTGTTGAAAGACAATCCATCATCGTCCGTTTTAATGCTGTCCTTCAACGCCAATGCAACGCTTGATCCGACTGTTGCTCCGAGAACTCCTCCGATCAAACCAAACTTCAGACCAACAATTCCGCCAACAACCGCTCCTGCGACTCCCGCATTATTGTTTAACCAGTCTTTCAATTTCGTAAGAAAGCTCGTTACACTGAATTTCAGCTTATCGAAAAACAGCCCGGGTTCTCCGCTAAGCATAAAGCTAATCCCGGTTTCTATCTTGCTGAAGAATTTTTCAGCCGCATCCGAAATCTTTTTCTTCAAACTACTAGAATCGCTTCCAGTAGTACCCGCAAATATGCCCGCTATGAAATCTACGATTCCATTTACAATAGACTTAGCAAGGCTTAATACATCGCTGACCAGTTGCGGAACGTTATCCCACAATGTTCTGAGGAATTCTCCTATATTCTTTCCAACCAATTCCCAATCGACATCATCGATTGCCTTTTTAATCATATCGAAGATTCCATCGGTAAGAGAAATGAGTGCTTTCGCCGCGCCCACTCCGTCAAACTTCTCTAGGAGTCCTCCAAGGAATGTTATTGCGATATATATCTTTGCGGCTATTAACTGCCCTAACTCATACCAGTTAATATCTGCAATTGCCTTGTTCAGAAACTCAGCGATATGCCCGCCAAGATTCTTCCAATCAAACCCGTAAATTGCATGAGTCAGGAAATCAAGCAGATGATTGACATGCTCCGCAAATTTCTCTCCTAACCCAGTCCAGTCTACGGAATCGACCAGTTCATTCATCTTAGCGGCAAGCGCATCGCCCGCTTCGGCCCATTTCCCCGCTTTAATTAAATCACCAATATTTTTAATCCAGTCGGGAAGCTCCAAGTCTTGCAGAGAACCGCTTCCGCCTCCTCCGCCGCTATTCTTCGTGAGCTTGTTGATTTCATCGAATCCCATCAAGCTTTTCTGCATTGCCGCTCCTGCGGCTTGCGTCTTTTTCGCCGCCTGAGAAGCAGACATGCTTGATAATCCGATTAAATGAAGAAACTGGATCAAATACGAGATCAATGTAGACAGCAGATTAACGAGCATCGTAATAATCGGCCCAATTACGTTTCCAATCGCCGTCCATACTGCCGTTAACTGATTCTGTACCGCCCTGTTAGACGCAAGGAACGAACTCGCTCCCCTCTGGAGCATCGAGTAAACACCCCTGATTCCAAGAATCATCGGGCCTAGTCTCATGAGAGTCCGCATCAAGCTCTGAACCGCCGTTTCTGCCGTTCTAAAGCTGTTCGTTGCTGTTCTATTTAAAGCAGTAAATCCTCGTTTCGTGATACCGCCTATTGCTGATGTGATCTTTGCCCCGGCATTTCGTATTGTTCCAGATACTTTTGAAAATCCATTTTTTACATTGGATGCCGCAGTTGCCATCGAGTTTCTGAATTTTGTTGCCGCATTGCTTGCTCTCTCAAAACCCGCTTTTGCATTCTTCACAAACGAATCTGCGGCACTCTTCAGTTCGCCTATCCCGGCTTTAAAGCCGCTCGTATTTATACTCGAATTTACGATAATACCGTCTTCACCCATAAGCGGCTCCCTCCATTACCCAAGCATCGCGTTAAGCCTCGCTTTCTCGGCTTTTTCCTCTTCGGATTCTTTGTGCCGTATCAAAACTAAATCCTTATTCGCGTTAAAGAACTCCTGCTCCCATTTCTCCAGTTTCTTCCCTTTCGCACGTTTCGCACGAATACCCAAAACTGTTGAAAATGTACATTCGCCGACCTCCATGTAATACCCCATGAAAGTCCACCAATGCAGATATTCCAACTCCCGAATCTCTTTCCCGGCAACTCGGTTCACGGCAGGAATCAGAATCCCTTCATCCTGCTCAAAATCGATCAGTTTCGCTTCGTTCTGAGGCCTCTCGCCTCTGTCTTCGCCGCAATCCATAAACCAGATCAATTTTCTGAACGCTTCTTCGTAATCCGACTGCGGAATTGTTTCAAAGTCTTCGTAAAAAATAAACAGAGAAACATAAACCTTCTCTGCGTTTTCCAGATCAGGATCATTCATCGCTTCGATTATCCGAAGAATGTCCCTGTAATCTGTCCGAACCGAATACTCGTTGCCGTTTATTTCAACTTCTTTCGGCAACTCATATCTCATTTACGACCGTCCTTATGCTTCCCGCTCTTCTTGAGATAATCTCTTGTATATCTGTCAACCCTTGCGTTAATCTTTGCGGTTTCTTTCTCGAACTGCTGTGAAACAAAATCAGAAACAGCATTCAATGCGTTCTCACAATAGAACACGCCATCAGTCGGAGAAAACGGGTCTACGCTTCCAAAGAACGCCTCTGAAAGATTCCCACCGAACAACTCATCGCAAACATCGAAAAGCCGTTCCTTGCATTCTCCCAGTGCTTCAATACGCATGGAATCATCATCCGTATCCTGCAAGCTTCTAAGAGGCTCAACCACCTCGTCAAACTTCTCCGATGCGGTCTTAAACCGCTCAATAATGCCGATATCAGTCGGATTAAAATAAAACGTTCCGACCTTCTCGCCTAATGTATTTGTAATCGGGACTGCAACTCGTCCGTCATCAACTACAATCGACAGCCCCTCGTTTTTTCCAACAACCGTTAAATCCTTTTCTTCCATAAATGTTCCTTTCTGCGCAAAGCTTTAAAACAAGATTGAAAATAAAAAGAAACATGGCTTCCCCGAAAGGAAGCCATATTCCCGGAAACAATCGGGAGCATTATTTTGTTTTACTTGGTCACGCCCCAATGACCAACACCGCAACCCTATTAGCCGCTCTGACCATTGCTAGTCGGAGTAAACGCCCACTCACCGTTGGTCTCGGCCCACGTTCCCGCTACGCGGTTGCCGCAGTTGATAACCTGAAACGGAATCTGCATACCAGAGGTATCTCCGCCAAGAGACTGCGGAATAACCATGCAGTCTTCACGATATGCCCAAACAACTTCGGCATTCGTATTAAACAGAGCTTCAACACGAGTAGTTTTGCAGTCATCGCCATTCTTTCTCTCATTAACGACCATCGCAAGCTGAGTGAACAGCGGATCGCTTTCATAGCAGTAAAACGGCTCAACGTTGCTCTGAACCTCATATCCGTTATGCGTAACAGACTGCTCGCCAAGGATGTTCTTACGAATCTCGACCTGCGGGTTCATTTCTTCCGCATAACTCTCCAAGTCCTTGCCCAGACGAACATATGAAGCGTTGCTTGAATCAAAGTTCACATCAATGTAGTGGGCAAGATACTTTCTTTCGATCTTCTTTCCTACAGCCATTTATTTCATCTCCTTATTATCTGTCAAATTCGTTTCTGTACCGAGCCTGAATCGATATAACCCAGTCTTCGCTCATATCAGCATTAGTCATCGACAAGTACGCGGGCGTTGTCCTGCTGATATCCATGATCTTCGCGTCCCCGTTCAATTCGGGATATTCGCTAAGCTTGTAACTTGTATCCCCGATTATAACCGTCTGCATCTCCAACCACCGTCCGAGCGTATCCAACCATTCCTTTGCATTCGCCTTTCGGTTCTCAGTCTGCCCGGACACTCTCAGCACAACCGTGAACGGATACAGGCACATCTGTTCGACATGCCCAGTTATGCTCTCTCGTTCGTACTGAACGATCGCACCAGAGATTGGAAAGATCGCCTGTCCGTATTCGGCTTCCAACATTGAAAATGAGAACGTTTCACCCGAGTCCAACCCGGGATACGAGTCCATCAGGTCACGAATCGCGGGAGTAAGCAGATCGTATCCCGCCAAGTCGTACTGCGTACTGTTCCCGCCGTTACTTCCGCCGTTACTCTCCATTTATCTCCCTCCAATCCTTTGTCTCACGCCCTCCGACCACTCTCGTCCATGCACACGCTTCGTAGCTTCAAACCACATTTTCTGTGCTGTCGGGCATGAATACCGAATCGGTTTACCATTAGAGTTGTATCCGTAGTAAAGCAATGTCGGATACTGCGGCAAGGGTTTCTTGTACACATACAGACTTCCCGTCCCGTATCTCGGAGCATTTACGTTTTTCAGATAATTCCTCAACCGTCCTGTCCGAATCGGAACGAATGGCTCCATATCCTCAATAATCTGCCTGTCCAACCACTTCTGAGCTTCTTCGTGGCCCTTCGCCCATCTGCTCATGTCAATATGAACATGGAAGTCTCCCTCGTTTATATTGATATCTGGAAAATCGGATTGATTAATCATTGTCCTCACCTTCCAGTTATTTCAAAATGCGGGATCAGAGAATATCTAGCACACGAAGTCACAGCGAACACATTGTCGAACGAATGATTCATATAATTATAAAAACCATTCTTATACGAATCGTCCGAAATCTCGGCATCGCTCTCCTGTCCATCAACCGTCCAGATTCCTTCCATAAAGAAATCAAACTTATCACCCATCTGGAAAGTGATATACCCATCTTTATCTGAAAGCTTCTCAAATTCCCTCGGCAACACATACAGTTTGTCACCAACAACGATGTTCCCTTCCTCGTTCTTATCGTACAGAATATGGAGCATCACGTTGTCTGTAGTGTTTTCGCCATACATCGAGATGAGTTTCGCCTTATCCATCACGAGATGAACCCCGGTTAAAACCGTAGGAATCCAGACTAGACTTTTTTCGCTGTTTTCGTACCGATTGAACAATGTTACCGTTTGCTGATAAATCAGTTCCAGTCCCATCATCCCATCTCCCCTCTGATGCGAATCGGAATAATGCACTCATGCCGCAACTGAAGGTACTGAAGCCCGTAGTTCGTCAGTGTCAGTTCTGCATCCGCATACATCCAACTCCCCGCGCCGCTGTTGAAACTGAGACTCGTTCCACCGTCCGAAACCGATGCGACCGAAACGCCGCCGCTTCCGCCGCCTCCGACCGATGCAAGATCACCAAGCGCACTTTCTCCAAGCCCGTTTATCTTCATCGAATGACAGACTCTTAACGCCAAAGCCCGCTCATACAGCTTCCCGAACTGTTTTCTGCTAACCAACGGACGGACAAACTCAATCCACTGCTCAATCGTTTCGTCATCTATCATGTCAAATTCGGTTCCGATTAACCGTATAATCTCGATTGCCGTCATTTGGTTCGCCTCCAACAATTATTCGGCTTTTACAGCCTCTTCGGTCTTCTTCTTTTTCGTGGTCTTCTTTTTCGGAGCCTCTTCAGCCTTCGGTTCTTCTTCGGTCTTCACTTCTTCGACCTTCGCTTCAACCTTCTTTTCAGCTTTCTTCTCGACCTTCTTCTCAGCCTTTTCTACAGGCTTTTCCTCGTCTGCAATGATCTTGATATATCCGAGGTTTTCGAGAATCTTCACGCCCGGGACGCTCGCAACTTCTTTGCTGAATCTGCGCTCATCGTCTGGCATAAGCTGAACATTGTTTACACCGATAACCTTGTTGCTGATATTACGAATTTTCATAACCGATTCCTTTCTTTCAGTACAGAATAAGGGGAGGTTTTACCCTCCCCTCAACGAATCACTGTTCTTCGATTAGCAAACGCCAACCGCAATCAGAGCAGACAGCGGATAATACACGATAACGCCCGCAGTACGAGCTTCGCACGGAACGATGGTCTCAAGGTTCCGCACCTGAACCGGGTACTGATAGTACGGCATCGGATTTTCCAGAGTCAGCTTGCGAGCATCGTTCTTGAACAGGAACGCAACGCCAACGCCCGCATTCTCGGCAACACCCGGTGCGCCTTCGGCATAGGGGTTGGTATCGGCGGAATCCGCTTCAAGTTCGGACACGGACACGACATCCTTAATGTACGGAGCGTGATCGAGGATGTAGCTCAGCACGGAAGCAGTCGTGTTCGGAAGCCTACGGGTCGCAATGTCCATATAGACTTCAGCCGGGACGCAGAGAGTGTCAGGACGCTCCACGTTCTTCGTGACTTTCGCAACCTGCTTTGCCATGCCGTTGATATCATCAAGGATTTCATCGGCAGTCTTCTCAGTCCACTTCGTCTTGTTGGAAGTAGCACCAGTGGGAATGACATACAGCGGGATATTCTGACCAGAGGACAGAACACCTAGCAGTCCGCTTTCGGAATCGCCCGCCCACGCAATCTTATTGGTAAGATTGTCAATCTGGTAACGGGCGGCTTCAGCCTTCCGAGTATCGAGGCTCTTGCCCGCAAGACGGGAAGCCCGCATTTCCTGTGCGCTGTATCCATAAGAAGCACCAAGGCTCTTAACCAGTGCATAGGAGGGCTTGCCGTTTACATCCGCTCTCGGCAGATCGGTCGAGTAGTTGTCGATGATCTTGGCAAGGCCCTGTTTGTCGTAGGTGTAGTAGGTAATCGTTTCTGCACCGGGGTCTGCTTCGTTGCTGATCGGAAACAGAGACAGAGCAGTAAGTTCCGGGTACTCAACATCGTAGGACTGAGACTTTACATAGTCCAGTTCACGAGCGAAAAACACGGAAGCATCATCGGCACTGTCGAAATGCGTTCCTGCGCTCGCCATGATCGCGGCGGGAATCGCAGAATTCCGCAGAGTGCGGGCTTCCGTTGCATCATAATGAACATGCTTTTTAGCCATTCTTCAATTCCTCCTTATATGCTTTCCAATTACGCCTGTGCCTCGTTGAAAAGCTCAACCAGTGCAACATCATCGCTATCTTTGCCAGACAGGAAGCGTCCCTTGATCGCGATCGTGCTAGAGTTAGACTCGGTGAAGTAACCACCGTCTGCAACCATGTACAGCGGATCACCATAAGCGGGATCAGCATTCGCATCACAATGGACATAGATGCGACCATAGCGCATAACACCGATCGGTACACCCTTTCGGATGTACAACCCACCCTCGAGATCACGCTCGGTCGTGCGATTGTTCGTGGTAATTCCCTCGAACACTGCCGCAGTCGCGTTGGAATCCGGGATAGCAATGCCAGAACCAATTTTGGTTCCCTGAACAACACCGATGCCAAACTCCATGTCACCAGTGTTCTCTTCGTTAATGAAAGTGTCGATCGCATACGGGGCAAGATCATAAATTCCGCCCGGTGCGCCCTTTACAGTAGAATATTTGTAGGTAAGCTGTGCGCTCATTCTTTATTCCTCCTTACTTATGAGCATGACGCTCAATCATCTTATTCCGGGCAGTCATAGCAGATGGAGCGGCTTTCGCACCCGCAGAGTCCTTATTGAACATCTGCTTCTTCTGATAGGCAGTACCCTTCTTCATGTTCTTAATATCAGCAACCGCATAGTCATAAGCGGCGTTGATATACGCCTTGCTCTTTCCGTCCAGACGAATGCCCGGGCGAACCGCTTTGATAATGCGCTTCTTAGCGGCAAGCGGCTTCAGATTCTCAAGGCCATCCAGATTCAGCTTACGACCAATCATGCCAAGCTGAATGCGCTGACGGACAATCGCATCGACAGCATCCGTGTTGAGCGGAACATCCTCTTCCTCAACATACGGAATGTCATCGTCCATGCCGTCTTCCTCTTCGTCTTCGGGAAGAATCTCCTCTTCCTCTTCAACGACTTCCTCTTCTTCCTCTTCAGCATCCTCCGCTTCAGCCTCGGGAATCTCTTCCTCGGACTCGTCAACGAATTCAGCCTCTTCCTCGTCCGCATCGGTCTCTTCGTCTTCGGGAACGATCTCTTCCTCTTCCTCGATGACTTCTTCTTCCTCTTCGCCCTCTGCGTCCTTCTTCATGTCCCGCTCAGCAAGCAGAGTGTCGATGATATCGAACAGATAATCGATATCCTCGTCCTGATTCGCGATGATGCCCATAGCCTCTTCTTCGTCTTCAGGATCACCCTCTTCGTCCCGGCGATCACGCCGATCCTTGACATACTGAACTTTTTCCTCAACCGTTTCGGGGGTCTTGACTTCCTCCTCTACGATCTCCTCCTCTTCTGCATCCTCGGCAACTTTGTGGCTTGCTTTATACTGAGCAATGGCCTCATCCAACTCTTCAGGAGTCAGGATGCCGTCATGCCTGAGAGTCTTCTTACCCTTCTTCATCGGTTTTCCTCCTTTAAGGATATTCATGTTGTTATTCTCATCGCGACCGTCCAGATTCAGTCGCGCAGATTCCCCCGCTCTTGCTTCCCGTACAAGCGCAAGATGATTCACCCGTATGTTCTTCTGAATCGCATCGTAATGCTCTCCGCGCCACACACCCGGCGTTTCATCTAGCTCGAGGTTGTACCCAAGCGAAAGCTCCTTTAACCTACAATCCTTCATCTTGTCAGTGTCATGCACAATGATATCCGCCCGAACATCATCGCCCGACCTCTGTCCTGCTGAAAGGATTGTCCCGATCTGATAACGGTGTACATTGTCCTTCGTCACAAGTCCCGCATCATGTGTAATGATAATGGGCTTTCCCTTGTAACTCTCCAAACTCTCCTTATCGAATACATCCTCCGGGAGCCGCAGTTCTCTGCGAATACTTCCGTCCGGGTTTCCGTACTCGAAAATTCCCGTTGTAGTCAGAATCGGCCTATCTTCCAGATATCCTTCAGGCGTAAACGTTGCTTTGCCCACAGGCATACTATCCAGTCGAATTACATTCTTCAGCGTCATCCGCTCACCTCCGTTTTCCCGATCTCCATCCAAGGAGACCCCCTCACTTTGTTCAAAAAATTCATCAACACCCCTCCAGACATTTCAAGACATATAAAAAAGCCGCTTTCGCGGCTTTTAAAACATCTGTCGGTCACACGACCTCAACCACATCACGGAACATATCAAGGTCTCGCTTCAGAATCGTCAGCACCTTCCCATTCGCCTTAGAACGCACTTGAATCCTCTCAGCAAGCTCGTAGTCTTCCCATGCATTCAGAATCTTGACAAGCCCGTTCGCCAGAAGAACCAAGTATTCCTTGGAACCCTTCGTGCATTCGCCCCAATCGCTAATCTGCCTAACCACGGAACAGACATTCATCGGGTAATTGTACGGGTAAACATCCTTGTTCTCCCAACCGTACTTACGAATCATCGCACTCGCGGCATTCACAAACAGAACAATCTCGTTCTCCGTAATCTTACCGTACAGTCCCTTCAGCATATCGTTACCTCCTATTCAAGCATCTAGCACATCCCACACATAAATAATAACACATTGCGAACATTTCTGCAAGTATTATTTAATCGCCCAGATAATATATTTTCTCGATTGGGGATTCGTCTCCGTGTCTTTTCTCACCCTAGAGTATTACATATATGTAGAATGACATTCAATGACACACTTTTTACTTTCTTCGTTTCCCATTGTACGTTGTCATTCCGCGACTATCCTTCTTGCCCGCCTTCGGATTTTGCCCGACTATTTCCGCATCAATCACGATGCCGCTGTATCCGTTCGTCAGACTGCTTTTCTTGTTCTCGTTCAAATGAACGCCAGTGATCCTGTAAGATGTCCCGCGCTGAACAATCGTCTCCCGCTCACCCGGAACCTCAGAAAGCGGCGCAACAAACATTGCCTTGGTTCCCTTCGGCGCATAGATGTTCATGACCACAGACGCATCCCCGACCGGGAGCAAGTCTGGTGCAGTATCGGTTGACATAAACGCATCGTCCGTCAGAACTTCACCGACCAACTTATCAGCAAGACTGTCCACATCCTTCTGCGTCAATTCCCGGTTCTGGCACTTAAATATGAAATTACTGCTTTCATTCTGAAGCCCGAATGCGCTCAAGCCGCTTACACCACGCTTCAAATAAGTATCCTCATCAAGCTCATGCCGATCGATCGCGTTCGTCAAATCATCTATCACTTGCCCATGCCGAACGGAAGTCGCATTTTCGCCTCTCAACGCATTGTTAATAACTCTGTACTCATCGCTCGTGTACGACTCAACCGCTCTCTTCTCGCCGTTGCTCAGATCGTCCTTGAAATGCTTCTCCTCGAACTCCGGGGACATGACCTCCAGAACGCTGTACCGCTTCGCCCCGGACTTCCGATCGTTTGAAAATGCGTCAGCAGAAAACGTGCCGCCAGAACTTCCCCCGCCGCTTGCGAATCTTCCGTTCTCGTCTCTCGGATGATCGTTCTCGTTCCATTCGTCCAATCGAACGCCCCGTTGCAAAAGGCGCAGTTTCCTGCGCCTCTTAAATCTGTCTACGCTGTTCATTTGTACCTCCGACCGCTATTTCTGCTCGTAGTCCGGGCATTCCGCCCCTTCAAGCAGAACATCTATCGGCTTAAACTCGTACTTCTCGCACTCGCCCTTTGTCGGAGCGAACTTCCCGTTCATCTTTGCATACTTGCAATCCTTGCACGGAATACTATCAGCTTCGACTCTTCGGAAGCTGATCTTCTCGTTGTCCCATCTCGCCACGCTACATCACCTTACCACTCGACACCATCGAGAATAATATCCGTCCAACTAATCGGGTGCTTACTGTTTTCCTTCGCATACGCAAGCATTTTTTCCGTCATGGACTTCACGGTTTCTTCGTCAATCCGGGTATAATGCTCATCGTCAGAAAACGGGTCATACTTACAGTCGCGCATATAATCCCTCGTGTTTACCTTCACCCAGTCGTTCGTCCACGGGCGAAACGTTTCAAACGGCTTGTCTATATCCTTCGTTTCCTTCTTGCTCTTGGTGTACTCTTTTCTGTAAAGGTGGTAGTCTTCATCACTTCTGCAATATACATACTTCTTTCCCATAATGGTTCCTCCCTCCGCGTACATGTTAACACATTGAGCCAATAATTGCAAGGTTATTTTTTCCGTTTAGCCCATGCGGGCGGATAGAACGACCATATGCCTTTAGGGTCTGCAACAGCTTTTGCATTGTCCTGCATCTGTTTATCGATCTGATCCTTCTCGGCCTGTGTACGCTTAACGCCGTCCTTCTCCTTCCACTTGGAATACAGCGGATGGTTCGCTTCCTTCAGCTTCATAGTCTCATTGGAATGAATCTGGAACTCGAAATTCTGACCATCCGGGCTAATCGCATCGATATGGATTCCCTTGTAGTTTACGTTGTCTCCCTCTTTGTCCGGGAAAAACTTGTTCTCCACTTTCCGAATCTTATACCCGCGCTTCTTGAACTCGTCAATCACCTTCTTCGCGTTATCGACCATCTTGCCGTTGTCGGTCATCATCGTATACCGAACGCAGTCTCCGATCTTTGCGGCAACCTCTTCATCTGAAATCTCAGGGTTGTCCTCTCCATTCTTCCTGCGCTCATTGATAATGTCGGCTTTCTTCCGATCGATCTTCTCAGCGAAATGGCTCCCGGACTTCATGCTGAACTCAAGCCCGCTCATATAGCATCCAAGGTCTTTCGACATATCGATAACATCAGAAGTGATCTTCTGCTCACGACTTCTGATATCGTCATACATCTTCTGGACTTCTTCACTTTTTGCAGGCCTGTCCTTAAACTGAACCTTATTGTCGATCTTCGCCGCAAGCCCCGGTATCGATGCAATCTTCCCGTTGTCTTGGTACACGATATCGCTCGGCTTCAGATTCTTAACGGTAGAATTGAACTCTTTTAAGAACCCGTCCTTCTTCATCTCATTCCGACATGTTGCGACCGTCTTAATATAATGACTGCCCTTCTTAACCTTCGGAAGCTTTGAGCCAGACAGCCCATTGGACTGCATCGCCTTCATGACATGCTTATTTCCCTTGTCTGGTCTTCCTTCCTCGTTCAAATGGACATGATGACCTTTATCGGTAGTAATCCACTGCCCTTCTTCATCGTCCAACCGAACGCCACGGGCATCCAATCTCCTCGCTCTTCTGCGCTTATACCGCTCTATCGCACTCAGTTTTTTCATGCGTCCTCCAACAAAAAACAGCCCGGAGGCTGTTTGATAATCAATGCATCAGTCCCGCCAAATCTTCTCGTGCCTTCTCAACGCATCGTTGAACTTCTTCTGCTCCCTCTTGGCGTACTTCTCATACGCTTTCACAACGTTCTCTGGCGTACCATCCTTCAACTTCCAGAAACTCGTGTCCCAATCCCCAAGCGGCCCTTCATCCGAGTCAGGGTCTTTGCTCTGAAGGTAGTCCGACCAAATAGGCTTCTCCATTGTTTCATATTCTGCAAATTTCACTTTGTTTTTCCTCCCAGTTCCTTATATCTCGCAATAGCAAGTTTTCTGATCTCGATCGAAAGCGGGCTTGCATTATCTCCGTTGCATGCACAATCCGCAAACGCTTCCGCAAAGCATTCGCTGTCTCCCCTATCGAACGCCTGATCGCTGATCCCCTTCTTTAGCTCCTCGTTCTTCTTGCCTTTTCCGTATTGCGTCTTCTTAACGTTCCTGCATGCTTGGGAAACAATCTTCCTTGCTTCCGTACCTTTGTTCCACGCTTCCGCCTTATCCCACGGATTCGGATATTCTGGGTTATTACTGGTAAGCCAACCCATCAGAAAATGCCCCATCTCGTGTGACAAGATTCCGTTTACACTCGTGTTCTTAGGCCACCAATTATTATCCGTGTTCTTCTTGATAACATCGTCAAGATTCCTCTCCGCATCCTTCATGAAATACAGAGGCGAAAACCCGATATATTCGCCGTTCGTACACGCAACGCCGCTCGCACGATTCCTGAACCCCGCAAAATCTCCCGACATATCCGGGAATTCATCCATAAAATTCTCTACGGCTCCGATCGCCTCCGACATCTTCTTCGGGTCTAACTGATCGAACTTTACATCCGCGTACTTCTTGTACTCCTCCTTTGTTACCTTAGGATTCTCGGATGTCCAACTCCAACCCTTATCATTCAGATAGGTCTGCAACTCCCCAATATCCTTGCAATCCATTGCCCGCTTCGGTTTCGCCGGGGCCTGTGTCTGTGCTTGCGACTGTCTCTTCACCCTTGCGCTCGGCTGAGCATTCTTATACTGTCTGCCTTTCAGCTTACTCGGCCCGCCTGTAACGTTACCATCATCATCGATCAGAACGTGCGTTCCTTTCATCGTTACCCAGTCTTCTCCATCGAACCTAGCTCTCAGCCTCCGCAAGCGTCTGCGCCTGTAAGACTCGATTACATCACGCATCTCTTGCTCTTCCCCTTCATCCTATTCACAACATCCAGTTTATCTTCAGTCGGAACAATCCCGGCCTTACGCATCGACTCCATGATCTTCTCACAAACCACTTCGTCACCATTCTCATACGCCTTCTTATAAAGCTCCTTCAGATACTCCATGCCTTCCATCTTTCTATACCTCCATCATACCACATTGAGATATTTTATGTCAATCTAATTTTGGTATATATTTTGCCAATTAGTCTGTTAGATGCGACTTCCCAAACTGATCCTGTTTGAATGTCTGTTCCCAGTCCCGGTACTTATCCCGTTCCACAACATCTTTGGAACACTTCTTTCTGCAACGTTTCTTCGATCTAAGACAGATGCATCTCGTCTTTCCGTCTTTCCAATCGATAAAAACTTTTAAAACCTCATTCTCATTCATGACCTCTTCCCCGCACAAAAAACGGCTTGCGCCGCTGTGCTTGAATAAAATGCAGAGAGCGCACAGACCTGATCTGTACGCCCTCAGGAACGCACTCTACACATGGCAGATGCGCTAAACCTTATCCAAAGGTTCTGGTCAAAAGCATTCCAAATTCCTGTACTTCCTGTGTGTTCCCAAATTCCCTCAAAAACACGCTGTATACCGCTTCGTAGTACCACTCCTGTAAATACTTGCTCTTGCAGTTGAACCGCTTCCACAGCGTCTCTCCAATCTCCGCATAATCCGAGGCAATCTCTCTCAAGTTCGACAGCTTATCGCCAAGCCCTATCAGCTTAACCTCCCGGCTTCCTTCCCGCAGTCCTTGAATCGTCCGTGTCTTGCGGTCTCTCCACGAATCGTTCGGCGAATACCCTTCCTTCATGTTCTCACTGACCGAGGCAACCAGTTCCGCAACACGCTCGCCAAACTGCTCCGTCAGTTCCTGTGCCGTTACCCCCGCGTCTTCCATCGTATCGTGCAGGAACGCCGCACATATCACATCTTCGTCAGTCGTATACCGGGCAACTATAGCACCCGCTTCTAGCGGATGCAGTATGTACGGTTTCTGCTTCCCTTTCCGTAGCTGTCCCGCATGTTTATCCATCGCGAACTGAACAGCCCGCTCCAACTTGGACACACAACCACCTCCATATATATTATAACACATTGCGCTATATTTGTATATATGAAAGTGAAATATCTACTGACTTTCTAGTTGCCGTTTGTCAATCTTCATGCGTTTGTTTATGCCGCCCTTTCAAAATCAGTACAGATTGCCTTTTTTATACCCCTTAAAGCCTACGATTTCTTCCCAAGTTTTCTTCTCGTCAAGCGCATTTTTGCAGAGAGGCTCAGATTTGTTCCTGTCCCAATAAGTCGGGGCAAAAGACTTGAACCCCATGTCTCCGTGAACAACATAGTACGCTATCATGTACGGCTGATTCGGATCATACATGTTCTGAAGCTTTTGAATATCGATCTTCCCGTACTTGCCTACCAGTCCAGTCTTTTCTGACATTCCCTGTTCATCGATATACTTTGGAAGGATATCGCGAACAAACCGGGAAAACGGAACCTCGTTTACTTCACCTTTATATTCTTCCACAGCCATAGGTCATACCTCTCTTTCAACCTCTTTGTCATTCTCGGAGCAAACTGATTCAGCGCATTCAACGCAAACGTATCGTTCATAAGCCTCATCTGATGATAATTCGCTACGCACTCGTTTTGAGTGTGCCTGTCTTGCGAATAATAATGCATATCGTGAGAACCGTAAATCGTTCCAAATCTTCCGTGAAGCATTGCGGAAAGAATATCCGAAACCGGGGCAATTCTTTTCTCGTTTATTCCTCTTTCTTCGTCCAGTTTATGAATATTATCCCAAAAATCTGGATGCTCTTTTAAGAACTCCTCCACCCGTTCTTCGCGCTTTATTAACGCTTCCCTCCACGCATCTTTTGCTCCCTTAAACTTCTCTTTTTCCCTATATATATGACGCTTCGGAGTAAAATAAGACTCAAAATAATCCGAGTATTTAATATCTTCCGGGAACCCAACGCTCTTTCTATATTCTTCTGTTGGCCCGTGCAGTAATTTCCTAAACATGTCGGAACTAATGTCCATTGTTTGAACCATAACAAGTCCAGAATCAGCAAGCTCTCCCGTTTCCTTATCGGTAATCATAATATACCCTTCGCTCGCCGAATCTGTTTTCACATCATACTTACCCGGGAACTTGCTATCGAGCAGTTCCTGCATATCTTCTGCGGCTTCTTTCCCGTGTACTACATGATGCTCATACAAGTCGTTTGATAATCCATGCCTAGACCACTCATTCAAACGCTCCTCGTATAAATCCATCCCACTGCACTTGCCATCATCCAGAAAATGTCCGTATTCGTGCCACATAACACTCGGATTGGAAAAATCTTCTGTTTCAATATACAGAACCCCTCTTCCCTCCGTATAATGGCTCGTTGATCCGTCTGGGATTTCTTTCATCTCAACCTTGCCGCACGTTTGATCCAGAATCGAAAGTTCTGCGTCCGAAGCGGTTTTTAAACTGTCAATCATAGACTGCTTCTGTTCATCGCTTAGTTTCTCAAACGCAGAACTCGATCTCGCATTATTGATAATAGTTTCCCTTTCATCGTCCTCGAGAAACCTTATCTTATCAATATTCCGTCTGGAAATCTCAGAAACAATGGCCTTCTCCGCTCTTTCAATTCTTTGCTGACACTTTTCTCTTCGATCCAATGCCTCGGCTCTTTTTTCCTCGGCCTCCTTAAAATCAGACTCCTTATAATCCTCGATATCCTTCTTCCGTTCCGCCGCCATCTCGTACCTATTGATTTGGAACTCAAGGTTTGAATCAGCCCAACTTTCCATAAAAGTATCAAGCGAAGTATTGTTTGTATCACTGACCAATTTATCGTAGACATCCCGGCTCATAGTCCCTGATTCTAATTCCGATTTGTACCCTTCTATTCTCCTGTTCTTCCACTGTCTAAAAAACGAATTGGCCTCGTCCTTGGTCAATTTACCTTCTTGAAGCCTCGAACGCTGTTCCTTTAACTTATCGGTTTCCTTGCGAAGCTCATCGGAACTTTTCCCGTCCAGTCCCCAACCTTTTAATGTGTTCTTATACGAAGCAACCATCCTTGTCTCCATTTTTTTGCTTCTATAAATCGATTCAGCTTCGTACCACTCGTTATACAAAATCTTGTTTTCCTGCCACGCCTTATTGTATTCGGAAACAGCACCGTTGATCCGCTTCAGCGTTTTTCCGATCTTAATCTTTCCCAACTGCGCCTTAGTCTTTGTCCCAACCTTCATCGCGTTCAGCACATACGGGTTGCCTTTGTCTGGTTCCCCATTCTCATTGAAATGAACGTGATGTCCTTCCTCGGTCGTTACCCATCTTCCCTCGTCTTCTTTTGCATCACGCCTTGACTGTCTCCGATTCCGAAACTCGTCAACGCTATCTTTGCGTTTCTGATACCGATCAATAGCAGTTTGATAATCCGCTTTCGTTTGCTCCACGAATCCGCTCAGCCAAGGATTGTCCGCATTTAGCTTGTCGAAATATTCGTGAACCTCTGGAGCTTTCTCTTTCAGCCAACTCGGTCTTGAAATATAATCCGCAAAAAGCGTTGCAAACATTTCATCCGGGTTTTTCTCTACATACCCTGTTGGAGATGCAAATACATTCTTCTTCTGGTTGTATTTCCCGAATAATCCTCCATGATTCAGCGCAACATCCGTTTCAATTCCCAACTGTTCAATCTGATGCCCAAGTTCATGATAAAAAACATTATCGCTCCATGTGTCAGACTGATTCGCATACAGTCGAATCTTTCCCTTTATATCCGCATCAGCAGTAGCACTCCCGCCATACTTTTGATTCGCAATCTCGAACTGAATCGGTTCCTTTGGTTCCTCAAGTTTCGTAGGCATATCCTCGATCTTTCCCTTCGGCGCAACCCACTCATCTTTTTCGCCCGCGACCTTCTTTACCGACTCGTAAATCTCCTTATAACTTTTCCCGACTTTCTTCTGCTGATCCTCGGAAAGATTCATCCAAAACTCAACTGCATTGTCTGCATCTTTCGCCGCATCTAAGAACTCTGAATTCATCTCAGATATAACAAAAGGATTCCCCTTGTCTGGAAATCCTTCTTCGCTGATATGAACATGGTTCCCGTTCTCAGTCGTTACCCATTCTCCATCATCTGCCGCATCGTGCCGAACCTTCTTCTCTATCCAACTCGGAACCATTACCTCCGCTTCTCCTGCGGCTCTCGGGCTTCCAAGCGTATCAATCGGTCGAACCTCTATTTCGTGAACCTTACCGTTTTCTCCCGCAAACTTTCCCGCCATCCGCTTATCAAACGAATATGCTGAGAACACATCATCAGCAACTCTTTCCTGTCCATGCTCTCCGCGATACAGCTTAATCGGCTTAGTAAGAAAGTCCTCAAACGAAACAGTATCGTCTCTCTCGTACTGATACAGATGATACATAATATTCAGTGCCGCATTCCTCGCCTTGTCCGAGCTTAGTATCCCATCCATGATTGCGGGCTTATACGAACTGTCCTCGTTCCTCAACCAACCCGCAAGCTTACTGTCCCCGACCTCCT
>Ga0310690_10002664_pt1 | contig 28572 bp, 51 predicted proteins | sample AusTroGonzalo_MG_2_FD_207661 | JGI IMG/M metagenome (GOLD analysis project Ga0310690, IMG submission 207661) | Bovine rumen microbial communities from tropical cattle in Woodstock, Queensland, Australia - Gonzalo_04 (v2) (version 2) | ecosystem: Host-associated > Mammals > Digestive system >...
AATCGTCTTTAACGAATTCTCCCTCGGCAAGCCGATTTTTTACGAGCCGGTCCGAACCGAACCGAACCAAGCGGACTAAAGGAATATGAACTGGATCTTTGCGTACTACCAGCGCATTATGGACGGTACGGAGATCGTCGGGCGCTGGACAAGGCTGATTTACGAATATTTGGTCAAGAGTCTCGAACAGAGGCTCTTTTTTTATGACGCGAAACGTGCGAACGCGGCCATTGACTGGATCGAAACGCACTGTTTTCACGTCAAGGGTCCGCTCGCACCCGGAAACTTGAAATTAGAGCTGTGGCAGAAGGCGTTTATTTCAAGTCTGTACGGAATCGTGGACGAAAACGGCAAGCGCCAGTTTTGGGAAGCGCTACTGGTCGTTGGCCGTAAAGATGGAAAGTCGATAATGGGCTCTGCCATTGCCGATTACGAATTCAGAGTGGTCGGCGGTTATGGTGCGGAAGTTTACTGTGTCGCACCGAAACTGGACCAGGCAGACATCATCTACCTGACGACATGGCAGATGATTCAACTGGACCCGGACTATAGGGCGCTTGCCGAGTATTGCGATGAGCGGGACAGCCGTGGCACGAAGATCCACGACCAGTCGATGCTCCCGAAGAAACGGCTGTCAACGCTGTCGATTCCGGGCACGAACAGCACCATGAAGAAGATCGCGTTTGCGGCAAAGACCGCAGACGGCTTTAATCCTTCGCTGGCGCTGTGTGACGAGATTGCCGCGTGGCCCGGCGATAAAGGCCTGAGGATGTATGAAGTGCTGAAAAGCGGTATGGGCGCACGCACCGGCGACGCTCTATTGCTCAGCATGACCACATCCGGTTATGAGAATGACGGCATCTATGACGAACTGATGAAGCGCTCGACGCGGTTTCTGTTGGGCGACTCTAGCGAACAGCATCTGCTGCCGGTCATTTACATGATAGATGATGTCGACAAATGGAACGACATCAACGAACTGAAGAAGTCCATTCCACAGCTTGGGAAGTCTGTCTCGATCGACTACATACTGAACGAGATCTCGGTCGCGGAACAGTCGCTGTCCAAAAAGGCGGAGTTCCTGACGAAATACTGCAACATTAAGCAGAACTCTTCCCAGGCGTGGCTGAACACCCAGGACATCGAGAAGAACTTTTCCGGGAAGTCTCCGAAACTAGAGGACTTCCGGGAATGTTACGCGGTCGCCGGAATAGACTTGTCGCAGACTACAGACTTGACGGCAGCGGTTTTGGTCATCGAAAAAAACGGCAAACAAAACGTGTTCGCGCACTTCTGGATGCCGTCTGAAAAAATAGCAGAAGCAACCGCGCGTGACGGCGTACCGTACCAAGCGTATGTCAAGCGCGGGTTTTTGTCGTTGTCCGGCGAAGGCTTCGTGCAATACCAGGACGTGGAGAAATGGTTCACGGACCTGATTGAGATATATCGCATATATCCACTCAAGGTCGGCTTCGACCGCTACAGTGCTCAGTATCTGGTCCAGGATCTGAGCGCATACGGATTCAACATGGACGATGTCCACCAGGGCGAGAACCTGACGCCCGTAATCAACGAGGTGGACGGAATGATCCGGGAGGGCCGGTTCGACTGCGGAGACAACGATCTGCTGAAGATCCATTTGTTGAACTCCGCACTGAAATGCAACAACGAAACAAATAGAAAGCGGCTCGTGAAGATCTCACAGACCCAAAGGATCGACGGAATGGCCGCATTTCTCGATGCTATGTGTGTGCGTCAAAAGTGGTACGCGGAGATTGGAGAGCAGCTGAAGAACGAGGACTGACAAATGGGTCTTTTGGAAAAAGTCTTTGGACGAAAACAAAGAGCGTACGACGAGCTGAAGCGCAGCGAAACATTCCAGTTGCTGGACGGCTACAGGCCCGTGTTCATGAACTGGGGCGGGGAGCTGTACGAATCGGAACTAGTTAGAGCCGCAATCGACGCGAAAGCGCGTCACGCATCGAAACTGGAAATGGTCATGGCCGGGGAAGCGCAGCCGTTCTTACGGACACGCGTGAAACACGCTCCGAACGAATGGCAGACCTGGTCACAGTTCTACTATCGGACCATGACCATTCTGGAAATGCGGAACAATTGCTTTATCGTGCCGGTGCTGGACGAGTACAACCGCCAAATCGGTTATCACTCGGTCTGCGCGAAGGATTTTAATCTGGTCACGGTCGGTCCCAAAGCCGATGTGTGGATTCGGTTCACTTTCTTCAACGGAGAGCACGCCGCAATCGAACTGAGCCGGGTCGGCATCCTGACCAAGTTCCAGTACAAGAACGATCTGTTCGGCGAAAAGAACGACGCACTGGACGACACGATGGAGTTGATCGAGATCCAGCGCCAGGGCATCGAGGAAGCGGCGAAGAATTCGTCCTATTATCGCTTACTGGCCAGAGTCACGAACTTCACGAAGCAGGACGACTTGGCCAAGGAACGGCAGCGCTTCGACCGCGAGAACTTCCAGAACGGCGAAGGCAGACTGCTGTTGATGCCGAACACCTATACGGACATCCAGCAGATCAAGCAGCAGTCCTATGAGGTTGACACGGACCAGCTGAAGTTGATTCACAACAATGTGTACAACTATTTTGGCGTGAACGAGGACGTGCTGCAGAACAAAGCGGTCGGCGACGCGTGGGCAGGATTCTACGAGGGCGCGATCGAGCCGTTTGCGATCCAGTTAGCGGAAGTCATGACGAAGATGACCTTCACGCCGATGGAGCAGTCGAACGGGAACGCGTTCTACTTTACCGCGAACCGCTTGCAATACCTGAGCACGGCCGACAAGCTGAACGTTTCCACTTCGATGCTGGATCGTGGCGTCATGACACTGAACGAGGTCCGTGCGATCTGGAACCTGGAGCCGGTCGAAGGCGGAGACGAGCGCATCATTCGCGGCGAGTATTACAACGCCGGCGACAAGATTAATAATGACGAACCGGAAGAAACGCCGGCCGAAGGAGAAGAAACATGAGCATCACTCCGAACACACGAGAGTACCGTAATTTCGAGTTACGGTCCAAAAATGAAAATGAACCCGACGACAGCATGATCCTGGAAGGACGCGCTGTCGTTTTTAATTCGCCAGAGGTCATGTACGAGGACGAGAACGGAATCCAGTACAAGGAACAGGTCGACCGCGAGGCCTTCCTGGGAACGAAACTGGACGACGTGATCCTGAACATGAACCACGAAGGCCAGGCGCTCGCGAGGACGCGGAACAACACACTGCAGCTGGAACTGACAGAAGACGGTCTGAACATTACCGCTGACATGTCGAAGTCCCGCGCATCCCGTGACGCGTACGAAGCAGTCCAGAACGGCCTACTGGACAAGATGAGTTTCGCGTTCACCGTCGCTAGAGATTTCTACGACGAGAACACACATACACGGACGATCCTGGAAATTGACCGGTTATTCGACGTCAGCCTGGTCAACTTCCCGGCATACGAGCAGACATCAGTTTCTGCGCGTTCTTACTACGAGGCAAAGGCGGAGGCCGAGCATCGTGCTGCGGAGGCGGCGAAAGAGCGTGAGGAAAAGCGTGCGGCTCTGTCCGAGAGATTAAACAAACTGGAGGTCGAATAATGGAAATCAAAGACATGACCATTACCGACATCGAACAGCGCGCAGCGGAGATCCGCAACGAAATGCAGTCCGAAAACGCGAATCTGGAAGCACTGGACGAAGAAGTCCGGCAGATGGAAGAGCGCAAGGCCGTCATCAAAGCGGAAGCCGAAGAGCGTGCCCGTCAGGCCGAGCAGATCGCTATGGGCGAGCTCGGCGAAGCAAAAGAAGAATATATCGAGGAGAAGAAAAACATGTCCAACATGGAAATCCGCAAATCCCATGAGTACAACATGGCGTACGCCGAGTACATCAAGACCGGCGACGACACCGAGTGCCGCGCTCTCCTGACCGAGAACGTGTCCGGCAAAGTCCCGGTTGCCGAGTATGCCGAGAACGCCGTCCGCACTGCCTGGAACCGCGAAGGCATCATGAACCGTGTCCGCAAGACCTATCTCAAGGGCAACCTGAAGATCGGTTTCGAAGTTTCCGCTGACGGTGCCTATGTGCACACCGAAGCCGCGAACACCGCGACCACGGAAGAGTCCCTGGTGCTGGGCGTCACGAATCTCATCCCGCAGTCCATCAAGAAATGGCTGCAGATCTCTGATGAGGTCTATGACATGAAGGGCGAAGAGTTCCTGGACTACATCTACGATGAACTGACCTACAGGATCGCCAAAAAGGCTGCCGACCAGCTGGTCGCCGCTATCGTTGCGTGCACGACCGGTTCTTCCGACAACCATCCGGCGCAGGGCCAGATCACGGCCACGACCGTCACTGTCGGTCTTATCGCCCAGGCTCTGTCCGAGATCAGCGACGAAGCTGCCGATCCGGTCATCATCATGAACAAGTCCACCTGGGGCGCGTTCAAAGCCGCTCAGGCCGCCAATGGCTACGGCTATGATCCGTTCGAAGGACTGCCTGTTCTGTTCAACGACAGTCTGTCCAGCTTCAGCGCTGCCACGACCGGCGTCTGCTATGCGATCGTCGGCGACCTTGGCGTCGGTGCACAGGCCAACTATCCGAACGGCGCAGAGATCGAGATCAAGTTCGACGACAAGACCAAGATGGAATACGACCTCGTTCGTATTCTTGGCAGACAGTATGTCGGCCTTGGCGTTGTCGCCCCGAAGGCGTTCTGCAAGATCCTGCACTAAAACTCTCCTGAACCCACCGCATAGAGAGGAACAATATGAAAGTCTTTATCGCTGTACCGTCACTGGAATATGTGCCGGCATTGTTTACGCAATCGCTGGCCATGCTCAGGCGCGCAGATAACACACAGGTCGGCTTCGAGGTCGGATCGCTGGTCTATGTCGCGAGAAACAATCTCGCCGAGGCCGCAATCAAGTGCGAAGCCGACTATGTGCTGTGGCTGGACAGTGACATGGTATTCACACCTGATTTGTTGGAAAAGATGCTGAGCGTGTCGAAACAGAACGACATCGACATCCTGACAGCATTGTGTTTCCGTCGTAAGCATCCGTTCACGCCGACCATCTACGACAAGATGAACTACAAGGACGGAAAATGCTACTTCACGCAGTTTTTGTCGATACCGGAGAACTTGTTCCAGGTCGGCGGCTGCGGCATGGCCGGGTGTCTGATGGGCACAGATGTTCTGATGTCCGTCATGTCAAAGTACAACGGAAGACTATTTGATCCACTCGAAGGGATGGGCGAAGACATCAGTTTCTGCTGGCGCGCCCGTCAATGCGGTTATGACATCTGGTGTGATCCGGCCATTACGATGGGCCACGTCGGGCAGACTGTAATCACAAGATCATTCTACGAACAATACGGAGGATCTAACGATGAAAGTTAAGCTCACGCAGAACGCCCGCGTTCTGGTCCAAGCCGGAACGGAGATCGAACTGGAAGATTCCCAGGCGGCTCTGCTGGTAATGACAGGACACGCTGTGCCGGTCAAAGAGAAAACCGTCGAGCGCGCTGTTAAGACGCCGGCGGAGAAGAAAGTAAAAAAGTGAGGTATTCCCATGGCGCTGTTAGATGACGTCAAGAAAGCAGTCGCGCGAGACTACACGAACACGTTCGACAGCCAGCTGACGCTACTCATGAATGCGGCGCTGGAGGACTTACGCAGTGCAGGAGTCACGGACGCGACCGCATCCACGACATCGCCGAAAGTTATCACGGCGGTCTGCACTTACTGCAAAGCAAACTTCGGAGAAACCGACCAATACGATAACCTGAAAGCCGCGTACGATGAACAGAAGGCATCGCTGTCTATGGACGCGAACCATACGAACTACGCCTCGTACGGCGTTAAATCGTGGCTGGAGGTGCACGGATGAATGCTCTGGAGTTTGCGACCGGAGCGCTGAACTTGTACGAGCTGGGAACATACCAGGCGTACACGGGCGGCATGCCCCACGAGGTTCTGACATACCTCGGATGGACCTATTACGGGGAGCGGACGGTCACGCATACGAGACTGTACGAAGCGCGCGGCGCTGACTGCAAGATCGACAAGGTCGTCCGCATCCCGGATCGTGTAGCGGTCCAAGTCGGCTGGTATGTCGTCCTGGAGGACGGCGAGCAGTACCGCATAGATGCGCTCAGCCCGGTCATTGTTGCCTCGAACGTTCGCGCAACGGAACTGACACTGGTCAAAGTGGAGGACAGATATGACATCGCTGGAAACGAAACTGTCTAAGGTCGGTGCGGCCTTAGTGACCGAACTCGGCGAGATCGTCTACCACTACTGGAGGCCGGTCATTTCCGCACCGATGTGCATCTGGGCGGAAGACGGGGAGAACTCATTCAGATCCGATTTCCGTCAGCGTGAGCAGGGCATCACAGGCACGGTCGATTATTACACAAAGGATGAGTTCGACGCCAATGTGGACAAAGTCCAGACGGCGCTGAATTCGGTCTGTTCGAACTGGCAGATCAACTCGGTCCAGTACGAAGACGACACGAAGCTCATCCATTACGAATGGGTGTTCACGGTAATCTAAGATGGCCACTGCAAAACCGATTGGCATTGACAACTTCATCAAAGAAATGGACATCCGTGCGAACGAGTTCAAGAACATTGCCGGCAAAGCTCTATACCAGGGCGCCGGCATTGTTGCTAATCAGCTCCGAAAGAACATCGAAGAGCTGCCTGAACGTTCGCCCGGAAAAGCAAAAGATGGCCAGATGAAGCGCGGTGTCACGAAGTACCAAAAGGCAGCAATGCTGGACGGTATGGGCATTACCAAAATGCAGAACAAAGACGGCACGTTTGACATCAAGATCGGTTTCGAGGGTTATGACGGAGAAGTCACAAACGAATACCCCAAAGGACACCCAATATCTATGATTGCTCGGTCGGTCGAGTCCGGCACGAGCTGGTTACAAAAGACACCCTTCATCCGCCCGGCCTATAACAAGGCTCACACAGAAGCTGAAAGAGCGATGATGAACACGCTGGAAGAAGCCTGGACAAACCTGAAGGGTTAATCACAAGGAGACTAAACAATGGCAAACGGCAAAGTAACTACCGGGTTTTCTTACCCCTTCGTAGCGAAATACTCCGCTTCCGGTACGACGGTCACCTACAGCAGCGGCCAGGCTCTGGCACGCGGCGTGGATGTGACTCTGTCGCCCGAGAGCTCGAGTGACAACATTTTCTACGCGGACAACCGCGAGGCCGAGAATGCCGGTTCCAAGATCACGGGCTATACGCTGACGTTGACCGTTGACGGTCTGCACGAGGGTGCCGAGCGCCTGATCACCGGTCTTCCGGCGGCCGTCAACGACTGGACCGCAGTCGGCGGCGACTCTCAGGAAGTCCCGTATTGCGGTGTCGGCTGGCTGACCCGTTACATGGAAGACGGCGTCACGTCCTTCGTGCCGACGGTGTGCTCCAAGGTGCGCTTCTCCGCTATCGAGAAGGCAGCGGCCACCCAGGAAGAGGACATCGACTGGCAGACCCAGTCTCTTGAGGCGCGTGGCTTCCGTTCCGATTCTGCGGAACACGAGTTCTATGAGTTCGGCAAATCCTTCACGGTCAGCACGACCTATGTTGACGAGGAAGCGGCCGAAGCCGCGGCGCTTGTCGCTCTCAAAGCAAAACTCGGCATCTCGTAAAACGCACGAGAAGGGCTCTTTATGGGCCCTTCTCCATTTTACCCATAGGAGGACCCACCATGACCATTAACGGCAAAGAAGTGCATTTTAAAGCCACCATTCGGGCGCTCAGAGAGATTGCGAAGATGTGCCCGGACGGAGACATCAACCAGGCGGAAAAACTGTTTGACGGCGCAACCGCAGACGTTCTGGACAACTCGGTCAAGTTCGTTTCGCTATTGAGCAACGGCACGCTGACGGAAGACGATCTGTTGGATCTCGACTTCAGTGAACTGGCTGAAGTCCAGGCCGCTGCTGTCGCCGCGTTCAAAAACGACCAGAAGGGCGAGATCCACGTTGAGCCAAAAAAAGAAAAGGCCACGGAACATCAGGACGCCGCTCTACAGGCATAAGTTTTCCGTGGCTTGAGTTTTACGCCCTGCATCTGTTTCATGTATCGGTCGCCGAATACATGGAAATGACGCCGGCGGAAATATATGACCTGGTCGCGTGCTGGTCCGTGTTCAACGACCGCGCTTCCGAGGTGCCAAAAAAGAAACGCTACTCGTACGACGAAGCTCTGGAAGCATTAAAGGACTGAGATGGAAGCTGTCGGATTAAATATACAACTTAACGGCGAAGCCGATTTTACGCGGTCAATCGCAAACATCACGGCGAAGTCGAAAGAGCTCGCATCCGAACTGAAACTTGTCTCGTCCGGTTACGAGGACAACGACAAGAAGCTTGAGGTTCTTGGCAAGCAGATCAAGAACCAACAGGACTATATTGACGCGTTAAACAAAAAGTACGACTCCCAGGCAAAGCACCTGGACGAGCTCGGAAAAGAACTGGAAAACGCGAAGAAAGAATACGGCGAGAACTCAAAAGAAGTCGCGGATCTGCAGAAACAGTATGACAAGGCTGAAACGGCCCTGAGCGGCACGAAGACGCAGATCAACAAAGCGGAAACTGCGCTCAACCAGATGAACAAGGAACTGGATGAGTCGCAGCAGGAAAGCGGCGAAACCGAAAAGGCCGTCGACAAGCTGGGCGATGAAATCGAGGACACCGGCAACAAAGCCGCCTCGTTCGGAGACAAGCTGAAAAAGGGATTCGCAGCGGCGGGCAAAGCGGTAGCAGCCGTCGGTGCAGCTGCCGGTGCGGCCGTTGCAGCCATCTGGAAGATGGGAAACGAAGCGGCCGAGACTGCGGACACCATTGACAAAGGCTCCATCCGCATGGGCATCTCGACCGATTACTACCAGAAACTGGGGTACGCAGCGGAACAGTCCGGCGTGTCCATGGAAGATCTGGAAAAGGCCGCCAAGAAGCTGGAGGGCACCGATCTCGACATGGAAGACGCCATGGAACAGATCATGTCGCTGGGAACGGCCGAGGAACGGTCCGCAAAGGCGGCGGAATTGTTTGGCGAATCTGCTGCGTACAAGCTGGCTCCGCTGATCGAGCAGACCGGAGAAGAATTTGAAGGGCTGACCGAACGCGCGGAAGAACTTGGACTGGTCATGTCCGAAGAGGACGTCAAAGCCGGCGTGGTCATGGGCGACACCATGAGCGACGTCAAAAAGTCGCTGTCCATGCTGGGAACGAACATTGGCGCGACCGTCATGCCCATCATCACGAAATTGGCCAACTATCTGATCGACCACATGCCGCAGATCCAGAGCATGGTGGACAAACTGGTGCCGATCATCACGGAACTGTTTGAGAATGTGGTCCCGGTCCTGATGCAAGTCGTGGACGCGCTGCTGCCGGTCATGTCAGATCTGTTGGCGGCCATTCTTCCCAGCCTGTCAGAGTTCATTCAGTCGGTTCTGCCAATTATCGTGGAATTGATCGGACAGCTGCTGCCGATCATAACGGAAGTCATTCAGACACTGCTGCCGGTCTTCCTGGACATTCTGAACGCGATACTGCCCATCTTCATGGAGTTCGTGAGTTCATTGCTTCCGCTGATCAAACAGTTCCTGGACGCATTACTGCCGCTAATATCGACCATTATCGAGACGATTCTTCCCATCTTCGTCAGCATACTGGAAAAGATCTTCCCGTTCATCGTTTCGCTGGTCGAGAAGTTATTGCCTATACTGACGACCATTCTAAATGAGCTCGGACCGATACTGGTACCAATTCTGCAGATTATCGGGGACATCTTCGAGATCCTGGGGCCGGTGCTGGATCTGATAATGGCCGTTTTAAGCCCCATAATTGAGCTTATCGGGAAGTTATTGCCGCCGCTGATGAAACTCCTTCAGGGTGTGGCGAACATTCTAAAGGCCGTTTTAACGCCGATTATCAACGTTGTGAAGACAGCCATTTCCGGGCTGAAAGATGGCGTGATGAACTTCGGCACATCGTTCAAGAACGTCTGGAACGGTCTGAAGGACTTCTTCGGCAAGGTCGGCAGCTGGTTCAAAGAAAAGCTCGGTCAGATCGGCGGGTTCTTCTCAAATCTGTGGGAAGGCGTCAAGACCGGAGCAAAAGCCGGCCTGAACGGTCTGATCTGGTTGTTGAACAAAGCAGTGGACGGACTGAATGCGATCCTGGCGCCGTTACGGGCGGTCATCGTAGGAATCGGCAAGGTCTTCGGCGCGAATTGGGACTTCAACACGATCTCCATTCCGCACATCCCTGCGCTGGCCAAAGGCGGCATGCTGTGGGACGGCACCGCACTGGTGGGCGAAGAAGGTCCCGAACTGCTGACCATGATGAAGAACGGCGGCGCACGCGTCACTCCTTTGAACGGCGACAGTTCCGCTTTGGGAAACATCACGGACAATATCACGCTGAATATTTACGGCGCGGAGGGACAGAACGTGGAAACGCTGGCCGACATCGTCATGGACAAGATCCAGGCCGCAACCAACAGAAAGAGGGCAGCTTATGGCTACTGATAGTCAGATCATGTTCGCGGGAAACATTCTGCCATGCGTGGTGGAACGTTTCCCGGAAATCAAAAAGGCCGCGCGTAAATACAGACGCTACAGCATTCCAGGACGGAACGGAGACATTTTCTTCCAGGATGACGCGTGGGAAAACGTTTCTCAATCGTACGATGTCTATTCGGGCAGCGATACATACGGCTCACAGATCCCGTGGACGGACCTTGCCATGTATCTGTATAAGGACGGCTACCAGGAATTGTCCGACACATATGACCCGGACCATTTCCGTAAAGCTGTCTTCAACAATCAGATCCAGGTCGAGAACAGCTGGAATACCCACGGACGCGCCACGTTAGAGTTCGATTGCAGACCGGAGCGGTTTAGATATGACGGACTGCAGAAAATCTCCTATGCGAACACGGACAATAAACTAGGGACGGTAGAATACGACGATCTGAATGAAGACCTGCAGACATCTGGCATCTATCTGTCGGATTGGTATTACATTCTGACAATTCCGACCAACTCTACGGCAACGATCGGAACATTCTACAATGACGAGGACGTCGCCACCAACAGCATCTTCGCGATTCCGGCAGGAACGGAAGCGACATCGCAGACGGCAACATTTATTGCGCTGAACGGACGGAAAACTGTCGATTACACCACGACATCGACATCTATGGACGTTCTGATTCCGCCGGAATTCCTGGAAGGCATACCGGAAGCAATCATCAATGGCGTTGGTGTAGGTACGGCCGGAACGCTGAACAATCCGTACATGCCGGCGCACCCGACGCTGGTGCTGAAAAGATTAACATATCACGCCGGCGAAATCGTTGCCGCGCACATTAACGGTCGTGGCGTATACATCAACGGCGGACCACTTGGTGGGCCGTATTACTATTTTGTCGATACGGAAAACTGGAGCATTACACGCACATATACAACTTCCCTTGACAGTGCGATCGTTCCTGCGCCAGAGGCCAAGATCGACCCAGGTATGCAGCTGGACCATGGCGTGAATCAGATCTACACGTCCACGCAGTACGAAATGACACTGGTGCCAAATTGGTGGGAGCTATAAGCCATGAAACAGATCCCACAGATTTACGAAGCAAACAAAACAGCAATCGACGGTTACGCACTCGGTTCGCTGCCGGACGCGCTGGACTGCAAGGTCACGGAAGAACGCAACGGAGAGTTCTACTGCGAGTTATCGTACCCCGCGCACGGCTTCAATGCGGATCTACTCAAAGTCGGACGCATTCTGGCCGTGAAGCCGAATATGTACGGCAACACGCAGGGCTTCAGAATCCAAGAGATCGTAAAAAGCCTGGACGGGCGCATGGACATCACGGCGTACCACGTCAGCTACGATCTGTCGAACGTGATCGTTATGCCTTTTACGGCAGCGAACATTACAATGGCGCGTCTCGGCCTGAAGACGAATGCAAAACCGACACCATCGTTCAATTTCAAAACAGATGTAACTACCGCAGGGACGTTTACTGTTACGGAGCCGACACCGCTTCGCAATCTATTGGTTGGGCAAGAAGGCTCGATGGTCGATGTATATGGCGGAGAACTCCTGTTCGATAATTGGGATGTTTGGCTTCTTTCTTCAAGAGGCAAGTCCAGGAACGTGCAGATCGCATATGGAAAGAACCTGAGCGGCTTTAAAGAGACGGACCAGATCGCGAAGTATGACGCCGTCGTGCCGTTTGCGGTCTATAACGAAACGACGTACTACATCACGAGCACGGCCGTCTGTGCTACGGCTCCGGTCGTTTACGCGAACGGGACCGGCTCCATGTACGGCTTCCCGAAGGCGATCGCGCTGGATCTGTCGGAAAATTATTCAGACACCGCGCCGACAGATGCCGGTCTGTATGCGGACGCACAGGCATACATTCGCAGAAACACCACGCTCCCGACGGCAAATATGTCCACGGAATACGCGGATTTGGCCAAGATTTTGGGCAATACCGAGCGCGTGGAGCTATGTGACACGGTCAACATCACTGTCACGCCATACAACGTGTTCAACCTGACGTCAAAAGTCATTTCCGTGACATATGATGTTTTGTTGGACGAGAATTCCAAAGTACAAGTCGGCGACCGGAAGATCACTCTTGCCGACACACTTGCAGAACTTACGAGAGGCACAACATGAGCATCGAAATGATCACAGCTATTGGAGCGTTCCTGGTTGGGGCGGCATCCGTACTGAGCGCAATTCTACTGAACCGCAAGACACAGGCGCTGTTGGAATACCGTCTAGGAGAGGTCGAGCGGAAGCTTGACATCCATAATGGGTACAGTCAAAAGTTCGCTGAAACGACAGATAGCCTGGCATCAATGAAGACCGACATAGCTGTAATCAAGACGAAGCTAGAGTACATCGCGAAAGAGGCAGAAAAATGAGCATCCCACGCGGAACTACACCGACACTGACACTGACGTTCACGGAATCCGGTCTCAATCTGATGCAAGCCACGAACGTGTACGTCACGATCCGGTTCGGCATGCAGCAGATTACGAAGACCGGAGAAGATCTGACGATCCAGCCAAAGAGCATCGCACTGTATCTGACCCAGGAAGAGACGCTTCAGTTCCCGGAAGGCAACATCTACATTCAGGCGAACTGGACCGCTGCCGGTGGTAAACGGTGCGCTTCCGAAATCGTAGCGCAGCCGTTCTCGCAGCAATTATTGAATGAGGTGCTTGCATGATCACTGTACCGATGAGGGTGGCGACATCAAATCAAACCGTACCGATGATTGCCGCTGCATCGGATTATGAGCTGGCGGCAGAGCTCGGTGCGTCGCTCGGAATGGATTTGCAGTCTGGCAGCGCTGATCCGTCACTGGAAACAGTCGAATACCAACCGGCCCAGGGTTATGGCGGTTTTAGCAATTTCACTGTGAACGCAATGCCGGCCGGCGCATTAAAGAACCGGACCGACACCGGCGTGAATCCAACGCTAAATTACAACCAGAACACGCGCGTTGTCACGGCCGAGATCGGCGGCGGCTTTACCTGGAGTCCCATAGATACGCCCGGTTACATTCCGGCGGGAGCTACGATTACGCACTCGATCGTCGGTTCGAACACGATCGAGATACCGAAAGATCCGTGGCCGTATCTAGGAGACGAAGCGGAGTTTGTCGAGGAAATCTACCCGAAGACGAGCGTTCTGTTGAAAAACACCTTGTTCAACGGATGGACGCCATCGACCACGGCAAAGACCATCGTATCTTCGTCTACATTGTCTTCAAAAGCGTTCACCGCCGACTTCACGCAGTATGAGTATCTGCTCCGTTGGCGGTGGTCGGTCGATGTGGCTTATGCTTCGGGCGCAACGCTCAAGGTGCAGATCTACAGACCGTGTGGCGAAGTGTGGCAAATCGCGTGCAAGCGCCCGTCTACGTTGGCCAACATCGGCTCGAAGAACTTCAACGGCAACGCGTGCTTGACGTACTATACTGCGGCGCTGTTGGCGTACTACAACTCAAGCGGCGGTCTGGCCTACACCTGGTCGACTTCCTATGGCTTGTACGCATCCGTAACCGCTTGCACTTTCGCTTCGTCCACGGCTAACAGTACCACGGTCACACCGAAGACTCCGACATGGAACGCTCGATGCTCGACGACCTATATGTCAACGACCAGGGCAGCGGAACTGGACCAGAACAACACCGCGCTTATTATGCGTGGAGAGCTTTGGCGCATCAAGAAGAAGGGCACGGTCCGGGAAATGCTGGAGAACTGCTGCGACATTTACAACGATCACTTGAACCCATAACACATAGGAGAAAAGCATGTTAATCATCCAGGAAGAAAGAAAAGAAAAAGTCGTATTCACGAACATTACGATCACGCGCGGCGACGCAGCCACGTTATCGCTCCCGATCTATGAATACGACGCAAACGGAAACAAACAGGCTCACTCGATCGCGTCCGGCGAATCGTACGCCATTCAGGTCCGCGAGGCTCCGATCACGGGTTCGGGAACGGCTCCGGCAATCAAGATCAACGGCTCCGTGACGTCCACTGTCGGTCAGACCGCAGTTACTTGGAACATCTCCAGCTCGGACACGGAACTGTCTGTTGGACGTTATTATTGGGACGCGCAGTGCACGGTCGGTGGCAAGAATTATACGTTCTACCAGGGATGGTTCTACATCTTCCAGGAAGCGACCGTAACAACGTAACCATCTTAGGAGGGAACTATGCCCAACTTTATCGAATTATCAGGCGGTACCATAGTCCAGACCGGGAGTCTGTCCGGCGGCGTCATTTCAGACAGCACATTGCTGACCGGTTCGGGCGCGTACCCGATCGGTTCCGGTGGCGGTGGTTCTTCAAACTTGCAGACGAAATCGGCAACTGTCTCTTCGGTGCATGGCTCGGCTACAACCGCCACGATTACTCCCGACCCAGGCTATGACGGAATGGACGAAGTTGACTTGACCATTTCTCCGGTGGCTGACGGATCGGTTGTTGTCGATAACTACACATACAACAACTCAAGCCCGTTCTCGTTCAACGCTTCAACTGGCAAGATTACCTCTGCCACGCTCTATCAGAACTATGTGCTTGATGCGACAGTAACGCCGGGTTATGTTTCCTCGGCTACGAAGGGCGAACTGACGGTCTATCTGCACAAAGAGCAACAGTTAGATACCGTTGGGGCAACCACCTATTATCCGTCAACTACCGACCAAACGATTGCAACGCAGAAGTATCTTACTGGCGCACAGACCATCAAGGGCGTGACATATACCAATTTGACCGCATCTAATATCGTTAGCGGAGTGACGGTTATGATAGGGGACTCCGCAGACCCTGATCGCATAGTTTCCGTAACTGGAACGGCACAAGTAGGAGGTGATGTTTGGGTGGAACAAACAATCGCAACTGACGGAGCAGTATCACAAGCTCTTGACCCTTATACTTTGTATCATTTTACTGGCAACTTGACATCGTTGACGATTACCTTGACCGCTCCGAGTGCCGGACAGATTGCTCATTATCATTTCGACTTCTTGAGCGGTTCGACCGCACCGACACTCACGATGCCCGTCACAGTTACGATGCCGGACAGTTTTGCGGTCGAGGCTTCGAAGCGGTACGAGGTGGATGTGCTTAACAACTTCGGGACGGTGGTAGAATGGGCGAACTGATTAGGCGCAGGGGAATGTGCAAAGTAGGCGGTGGGGAAGACCCGAATGACGGCTACTACGGAAATAACCTGGTTGTGCGACTTGACGGCATCAAAAACACAAGGCAAGGGCATCAGAGTGCGCTGACAAATTGGGAGAACCTAATTTCGTCCACCTATGACTTTGCGCTGACAAACCCAACGGTGAACGCAGACTCGGTCTATTTCCCGGCAAGTTGCGGTGCAATATGTGAAGATGCGTTGACTATGCCGACAAATTACACCATAGAGGTTTACTTTTCACTCGGAACCGAACAAGCATATATCGCAAACGACTCCGTACTCGTTGAAATGATGAAATCAAACCAGTACGGCATCATGGTTTATTACAAATGGAACTCGTTCTATTGCTACCCGAACAACGGCATAGCGTTAACGGCTTCAAATCTCACAAAAGACCAAAAGTATGGCGTGTCTCTCGTGAAGAACGGATCAAATGCGACCGTCTATGTGAACGGAACGCAATACGCTCAAAAGGGGGCATCCAATTCTTCGCAAAGCATCGTCAAAACGAGATTGAGTGGAAAACTAAATAATGTTGCATATTCCGCAAATATGCTTCCGACAATTTATTCCGTCAGAGTGTATACGGATGCGCTTTCCGCAAGCACGGTGTTGTCGAACTATAACAATGATGTAGCGAGGTTTTCATGATTATGTATGGCAAACTGACTTTAGGCTCACTTACGATAGCACCAAGTAAACTAATAATCGTTGGCAACCAAGTGTGGAACGCTCCGTCCGAGGAATACCTCGCACAAGGTTGGAAACCCGTCCGTTTTACCGATGCGCCCGAAGCACCCGAAGGGTACTACTACGAAAGCGGATGGTCGGAAACCGAGGACGAGATCGTGCAGACCTGGACACAAAAGCCTCTGCCCGATGAGGTGGACGAGTCCGAGGCGTGGAACATTCTGTTCGGGGAGGGATGAAATGGTAGCAAGAGAAAAACTCGCACGAATGAAGCAACTTCTCTATAAAGCATCCGCATCCCTTGACGATGCAGATGCCCTCGAAGCGGTCGAACTGTTCCCTTTGTGGGCGGTCAATGTGGACTACACCAAAGACGAGCGCATCCGCTATGACGGCATTCTGTATCGGTGCGAACAGAGCCATACAAGCCAAGCCGATTGGACACCCGACATGACCAAGAACTTGTGGACGGCGGTTGCAGAACCTGGCACAATCCCCGTTTGGGTTCAGCCTACTGGAGCGCAAGATGCGTATCGGCTGAATGACAAGGTGCATTACCCGACCGAGAATGACCCCGTGTACATTTCGGTGATTGACTATAACACCTATGAGCCGACCGTCTATGGTTGGGATTTGTATTCGAGCAAATAAGGAGGCTGACTATGGCATTCAAACTCTCTAACCGTTGCTATGACATTTTGAAATATTTATGCCTCATCGTGATCCCGGCGGTCACTACTTTGTTCGTGACCCTCGACTCCATCTTCGGTTGGGGCTATGGCGACATCGTTGCGAAAGTCTCGGCAGCCGTCTGTGTCTGCATCGGCGGTCTTATCGGCATCTCCACCGCACAGTACAATCGGCTTCAGTAATGCCACCAATTATGTCATTTTTTGGGGACAACATAGTCATTTTGGGGGAATTAAATGGCAACTACCATTGAAAGAGCCGTGTGGCTAATGAAAGCGATCGCAGACGGAAACTACGGCTACTCACAACCCAACAGATGGGGTGAATATGGCAAAGAGCCGTCCGACTTCGATTGCTCAAGTGTGAACACCTATTGTTGGCAGAGTGCGGGAGTTCCCGTCCGTGATGCCGGAGCTTCGACAACGAGCAATATGTACAAGCCGTACATCAAGTGCGGATTCACCGATGTGACCGCACTGATTGACCTCACCACGGGCAAAGGACTCCGTGAGGGGGATGTGCTTCTCTACCCATACGATGGGAAGAGAGGTCATGTTGAGATGATGATTGCTCCGAACATCATCTGCGGTGCGAGAAGGGATGAGAACGGACTCGATGGTTATGAGCCAGGAGTCCAGCCAGGCGATCAAACGGGACACGAGATCGAATACTCCGAATACTACAACTTCCCTTGGAAGTATGTACTACGCTACACAGCAGAAGGCGGAGAGGCGGACCGCTTTGAGGCAACGCTGACGTCGAGCAAGAAGGAGATCCACTGGTCTACAGGAGCCGGTCCGAAGACGCGCTGGTGCCCGTACGTGGAAGTGACGCGAAAAGAACTCGGATTTGTTCCGAAAACCATCTGCGTCCAGAGTACCAAAGAGCCTTTGGACAACGCGCAGTGGATGAGAGGCCTCTCGCACATGTACTGCACGAACCACGAGAACGACGCAAAGGCCGGCATTGCGGTCGGCAAGACGGCTTCTTTCTTCAACCCGGACGCGGACACGATCCGCATACCGGTGTGGACGGCGGAAGCGAGATATTACGTCCGTATTTTCGCATAAAAAGAACAAGCTGGAGTTTACAAGGTCTCCGGCCTGTTCATGGTTCCTCCTTTCTTGGTTCGGGCGCCGTCATAGATTGGTGGGGCTATGGCGGCGCTTGTGGCTCCAAAAAAATGCGTGCAAATTAGCACCAATTTTAGCACCAAAATTAGCACCAAAATATCGAAACCATTTGCATTCATTTTCTCTGCAAATGTGCAATTTTTGCAGTGTTTAAGCCAAAAATGCACACCATTGACAACCAGTGATAATTGCCATAAACTCCTTGCCAAGGAGAAGGTCGCGGGTTCGATTCCCGTCTCGCGCTTTGGCTTAAATACAAGGAAAACGGACCCTTTCGGGGGTCCGTTTTTTTGCGTTTAGCACCACGATTTAGCACCAAAATCAAATTATCTGTTTACCGTAATCGAGAAGCAGGGACTCGTGCATGGTCTCTCGCAGGTGTGCGTAGTGGTGTTCCATCGTGTTCACGCTGTTGCCCATGACCTCAGAAATCAACTTACTTTTGGCTCCGTTCATCAGATTGTTGGTTGCGAATGAGTGCCGGATGTCATAAAGTCGAATGTAGGGTAACTGCACTGCGTGTGAAGCGTTAAAACGGCCCAAAATGGCACGGAACTGTCCGCTTAGTACATCGGGCCGTAAAGGTGTCAAATCGCTTGTAACGAACATTTCCGGACGCATACAGTTCACTTTGCGCTTGTCGGTCAGATACTGGCGCAATACCGCCGCCACTTCAGGCGGAAGCTGGATCGTTCTGTGCGACCGTTCCGTCTTCATCTCCGTCACGTTCCCGTGATTATTCATTCCACGATGCAGCACGATGCTGTTGTTCGGCTTCAGATCTGTCGTCAGTAGTCCACAGATTTCACCAGGGCGCATTCCGGTCGAGCAGGCCAGCAAGAGCGGCGCGTAGTAGTGCGAGTCGCTGCAGAACTCCAGAAACGCGCGGATCTGCGACTGATCCCAGGTCGGATGCACGACCGGCTTCACTTTACATCTCGGTATGTACTCAGATGGCGAGACCTCGATGATCCGCAGCACATCCCGACAAAACCGGAAGATCATGTTGACCAGGCTGAGACATTTGTTGACCGTCTCAGGTGCGTAATCGGCTTCCATCGTGATCCGCCAGCGCATCACATCCGTCGGCGTGATTCGCTCAACTTCCATAGGAGCGAGTGTCTTACAATAATGCTTCCAGTTATACTTGTAGGCATTCAGCGTCCGCTCCGCCACGTTCTTCCTGACCGTTTCCATCCACAGATCATACGCGGCCTGCATGCTCAGCTTCGTGGCCGTCTGAAGACCGCGCTCGATCCGTTTCATCAGCTGGATCTCGAGCTTCTTCGCTTCGGACCGTTTCGTGACCGTCTTCGAATATAACTTCTTACCCGTTGCCGGGTTCCAGACCGAGGCCCGGAACCCGTTGCCGTTTTTAACTATTGACATTACTTTTCCTCGATGCGGCTTTTCAGAATTGTCAGAACGATTTCCTGAACATCATCAGGGACCTGGCGGAACATAGATACCAAATTCACTTCTCGCGCTGTCAACACTTCACTTTCTTTAGCCAAGTCGTCCAACGTGCACCCGAGCACTTCGCAGATTTTTAAAACATCTCTCATCTTCGGGACTCTTGTATCGTTCTCCCACTTGCAGACCGCCTGGGAAGTCACACCAATGCGGTCTCCGAGCTCTTTCTGTGTAAGGCCGCTGGCTTTTCTAAAATCTCTCAAATTAGCTCCAAATCTCATAGCAGCCTCCTTTCTACGGCACATTATAAACCAAATGTGGCAGAAAGTAAATATTTTTATTAAAAACTCTTGACAAACTGTCTAACGTGAGTAAAATGGTCAGTGTGACAGGGCGTCACATTTTACGCATTATAACTTGTACAAAAAGTATGATTATGATTTTTTTATAAAATCTCTATAAATGTACTTGAAATGGTGCAGGGCCGTGTGTAAAATCAAATCATCGAACATGCGTTCGGTTAAAGAGAGGAGGAAACTGATGGAAGACTCGCAAAAGACCATCTCTGAATGGCGCAAAGAGAGAGGAATCAGCCGTGAAGCGCTGGCAGCAGCATGCAATGTGTCCGTTCCGACGATCTATAATTGGGAGAGGAATCCCGGGATGATTCGGATTGATTACTGCTACAAGATCGCAGCCGAACTCGGCGTGGAGCTCAAGCAAATTCATTTTTGCGAATGAGCTCTTTCCTCTCCTTTTTTGCGCCCAAAAATGTGGCAATATGTCACAAAACAAGGACAAAAACATGGACAAAACGACACCCACAACAGACCGATGGCTGACCGTATCGGAACTGGCCGCGGAACTGAAAATCTCCCAGGCAACGATCCGGCGGCGCATCAAAGACGGAACCATCAAGGCACTGAAACTGTTCGGGATCGTACGCATCCCAATGTCGCAGTTTTACGAAACGAACTAGCCAAGAACGGAGAAACAAAATGGAATACACAGGCGAATACACAGAAATGACGAGCAAGAAGTACGGCAAGGTTCACATCCTGAAGTACCAGAGCAAGCAGCCTAATCCGTATTGCGAATGTTCTATGTGTGGTCAGTACATCAAGCGCACGATGTATGTCGTTCAAGACGAGAACGACATCGAGGTCGAATACCTCGGAAGCGAATGTGTAAAGCATTTCAGATGAACAAACCAAAACGAACAGGAGGAACCCCATGAAAAAAACCCAAACGAACAAGATCATGGCCCACATGGTGTTAATGGGTCCGATCACGCAAAAGGACGCGATCGAGCGGTACGGCTGCTATAGGTTGGCGGCGCGGATCTCTGACATCGAGAAGCTAGGAATACCGATCTCGCGCCGAAACGTCAAAGTGCCGACCCAGTACGGGAAGACGACCGTCACCGAATACTTCCTGGAGCCGGACCAGTACATCCACTGCATCAACCTGATGGCAGCGTCGGAGGTGTCGTCATGAAGAAAGCACTACTAATTGCAGCGGCCATCATCGCCATCATTTACGCTACCTTCATCATCGTGAACGATGCCCGTACCCACCAGGGCGCGTTCATGACAACGGCACAGTACCGGGAAGCGGTAGCGGAGATCCACAAATGACTATCTTCGACGAAATGAACACCACCATCGAGCGGTTTTTCGGTCCGCTCACGAACTGGAACCTAACAGGAGGGAATTACATGACAGAGAAACAGTACAACGATCTACCGGCGGTCCGGCGTTCGGATCTGCTGAAACTACGCAAGAGTCCGTTCCATTACAAGTGGGCGAAACAGCACCCGGACGAACCCACAACGGCACAGATCTTCGGCGCGGCATGTCACAAGTTCGTACTGGAACAGGACGAATTCGACGCAGAGTACGCGGTCGCGCCACTAGTAGATAAACGTACGAAAGTCGGAAAAGAAGAATGGGCCGCGTTCGTGACCGAGAATGAAAACAAATCGGTCATCAGCCGGGACGATTACGACCAGATCTTCGACATGAAGATTCAACTGATGCAACACGAAGAAGCGGTCGAATTACTGCACGGCGAGCACGAGAAGACGTACACCTGGACGGACACGGAAACCGGCGAGGAATGCAAGATCCGGCTGGACTGTTTGACGGAATGGCGCGGTCGTCCGGTCATTGTCGATTACAAGACCGTCAGTAGCTGTGAGGATGGCGTGTTCGACCGCGAGTGCCGGAAGTACGGCTATAAGATCCAAGCGGGCATGTACACGGAAGGGTTGGCCATGGCCACCAACTTCGCTGTCGATGCCGGCTTCATGTTCGTCTGCCAGGAGAAAACGCCGCCGTACGCCGTCAGGGTGTACGAATGCGATCCGGGCTTCATCTCCCAGGGAAACCGCCAGTTCCACGAGCTATTGAGATACTGCCACCAGTGCAAGGAAACGGACACTTGGCCCGGGTACAGTAACGGTTATCTGACCGCAGACGAATGGGAAGAGGTGGCGGAAGAATGAGCTGGATCGTTGCCAAAATAGATGACGCAGAGGTTTTCGAACACATGCCGACCGAAGTCACGCGCTGCCGGGAGTGCAAATACTACCAGGCCAAGTGCTGCACCCGATTCGGAAAGCAAGAACACCCAGGCAGGAACCCGTACGATTTCTGCTCCAGGGGCGAAAGGAGAAACGAAGAATGATACCCACCTTTATGAAGATCATCGACCCTAACTTTATCAACGCAGAGCTGATCGGCGAGCCGGGCGCGTACATCGTCGTGACCATCAAGGACATCGACTACAGGGAAGCGTTCAACAAAAAAACGAACCAGTCCGAAATGCGCCAGGCACTAATATTCGAAGGCGACACCAAGCCGCTGCTGTTGAACAAGACCAACGCCAAGACGTTGAAGCGGCTATTTAGCCCGAACGAGGACAAGCCCGAAAACTGCGTCGGACACGAGATCGAACTGTATGTCGAGCGCACCAAGGTTGGACGCGAAATGACCACCGGCATCCGCATCAGGGAACATGCCGGAATCAAATGCGAAGAGTGCGGTGCCGAAATCAGACCGCAGTCCGGCAAGACTTCAGCTGAGATCGCGGAGATCGCGAAACGGAACACCGGCAAGGTGCTGTGTGTGCAGTGTATGCGGAAATATGCAGAACAATCCAAAGGAGAGAACGAATGAACATCGTAATGCTGATTGGTCGTCTGACCAGAGATCCAGAAATCAAGGAAGCAACCACGACCAAGGTGGCGTCGTACACACTTGCCGTAGAACGCCGAAAAAAGGCCGAAAACGGCGAGAACGAAGCCGACTTCATAAACTGTAAGGCTTTCGGCAAAAGCGCCGATTTCGCCCAAAATTGGCTTCATAAAGGCACGAAGATCGCGCTGCGGGGACACATCCAAACCGGCAAGTACACGAACAAAGACGGCGTGACAGTTTACACCACGGACGTGATCGTAGACGACCAGGAATTCGCCGAGTCCAAAGCGGCGGCCGAACAAAGCTCCGTCCAGACCGGCAAGTCCGCCAAGACTGACAACTTCTTAGACATCATCCCTGACGCGCTCCAGGACGAAGGGCTGCCGTTCAAATGATGGTCTATTTTACGGTACCGGGAGATCCGCGCGGAAAAGAACGACCAAGGTTCTCCCGGTACAACGGGCGCGTTTATACACCGGACCGGACCATTGCCTATCAGCAGTTCGTCAGGGAGCAGTACAGAACGATGGCGCATGGGTTACGGTTCGAAGACGACGAAGAACTGGTGGTGTATATTGCCGCGAATTTTAAGATTCCGCAACGGGTCCCGAAACTTAAACTGGAGCAGTATATGGACGGAACCATTAGACCGAAGCGCGTCCCGGACTGCGACAATATCGCGAAAATCATTCTGGACTCACTGCAGCCGGACAAGAAGCACCCAGAACCTGCAGCGTTCAACGACGACAAACAGGTCGTGAAGCTGGTGGTAGAGAAGTTCTACGCGCCGGAACCGTTCGTGGCCGTGTTCATCGCATCCAGGGCAGATTACGAAGCGTACGGCTTCCCGGAGGACTCAAATGGCAGGATGGATTAAACAATGGGAAGTTCCCGAGGGCCACTGGCTCAATGAAGATCTGAGGTACATCGGCGCCTGGTACGGCCTGATCCAGATGGCCGAGCCGAAGAACAAGAAGATCGTCCGGTTCGGCAACATGATCGAGGCCAAACGCGGCAGCGTGTACACATCCATCTCGGAACTGGCCAAGAAATGGAACGTTTCCAGATGGTGGGTGCGTCATTTTCTCGAAATGCTTGAGGCTGATGAAATGATAGACCGACAGCAGACCGACACACGATTGACCACCATAATTGTCCGTAATTACGCCAAATATCAGGACAAGCCGAACAACAGACCGACAGGTGACCGACAGGTCATTGAACAGGACATTGTACAGGAGACCGACAGATCATTTGCCAGCAGACCGACAGGAGAAGCCACTTTCTTCCTAACTAATACAGAAGGTAAAGAAGGTATAGAAGGTACAGAAGGAGAGAGGACGCGTTTCAAACCACCAACACTTGAGGCTGTTCTGAAGTACATTTCAGATCAGCATTACGCTCTGGATGGCAGGCGATTCTATGAGTATTACCAAGCCCGTGCCTGGAAGGACATCAAAGACTGGAAGGCAGCCATCAGGGCGTGGGTGGCAAGAGACCAAAAAACCAAACCGAAAGCGAAGAAGTTCGACAACTTCGAACCAAGACCGGAAGGGGATCTCATGGACGAGTACATCAAACAACTGGAGGCACGATATGGTTGAAAAGCTGATCACGTGGTCCGTCGTGCTGATCGTCGCGATCGTGGCCGTGCTGGTATGGAATGAGGTGAGGGCATGACGGTTTACAGGATCGACTGCCGGAAGTGCACCAACAAGGTATACTCCGCCAAATATGACGCCTTCTATTGCCGCCCGGCTGTCGAGGGCCGGAAGTGGCTTTACATCGAGGACGGACACGCTGGGACAAAAGAAGACCCAGACCCGATATGCTGCGACGAGTACACCACAGAGCAGATGCAGATTGTTTTTAGAACAAACCCGGATGAGGTGAGAGCATGAGAGATCTAACAGAGCTGAACAAGCTGGAGGAGTACCTGAAGGCGCGCGGCATGAGATACGAGCGCTTTGACAACAACGACGAAACAGTCGGCGCGCGTGACGGTATTATTTATAAGTTCGATCTACACCAGATAATTGTCCCGGACTCCGGATCAGAAGCAAAATGGGACGCAATCTGCCAGCGCGGATCGTACGGAGCAGAAGAGGGGCTTCTCGAGATCTACGGGGTGATCGTGCCGGAGTCCGCCGGTGACAGCGTTGAGGGCTTTTTAACGGCGCAGGATGTGATCGAGCGCATTGAGCAAGTATACGGGAAGGAGGAAACATGAAGAAGATGAGTGACGATTTAATCAGCCGTGAAGCACTCCGTCGTCGAATGTATCATGACTCTTTCGAGACCGATAACGGTATGCAGAAATGGGACTCCGGGCTCTGGATCAGATACAAGATCTTCGAGAACGCGATCGAGGAAGCACAGGCCGCCGATGTGGTGGACAAAGAACTATATGACAGACTGCTTAAAAACTCGATCATCATTTCCGAGGCTTTGAACAAGTATCAGACCGCCGATGTTGTGGAAGTGGTTAGGTGCAAGGACTGCGTGTATAGAGGACGCGAAGAACCGGGGATGGTGTACTGCCCGAATACGGTGGGTGGATGGGTAGCGAATAATTGGTTCTGCAAAGGTGGAAGGAGCGAAGATGCCTGACATTTTAATTCAGTTAAAAAATGGAGAATGTCCTGTTTGTGGTAAGCATAAGGTTATTGAGTTGGCAGATGAATACATACGTGGTTTAAGGTTCAAGGTTTTTAGATGCACAAATTGTCAGTTGCCCGCTTATCACATTCCGATTTATGGGAAAAGGGACGAAAGGAGAGAAGATGGCTGACTATACAGAATACATCCTCCGTGTAAGTGGTATTCCGGGAAAGATAAATATAAAACTTTTGGCAGATTTGGTTCGGTGTAGGGACTGTGTTTACTACAACGAGCAAGAGATGAAGTGCAATGACACACACGGTTTCGACCGCTACTGGGAACCGACCGATTTCTGCTCTTACGGCGAAAGGAGGGATGATGGCGAAATACATTGAACTTGCACCGCAATTAGTTAGGCTTTATCGCCTTAATTTGGATTGCAAAGAAGTAATTAAGGAGTTTCTTCTGACCGCACCGACTATTGAAATTGTGCGGTGTAAGTACTGCGTACACCATAAAAACGCACCCCAAACGACGGACGTATGGTGCGAGAGGTTGGACGGCTTGTTGCCGGAAGATTGGTTCTGTGCTGACGGCGAAAGGAGAGAAGATGAGTGACGATTTAATCAGCCGACAGGCGGTGATTGACCTAATGACAAAGGAGATTTCCGAAAGAATTATTCAATTCCTCGAAGAAAATTACGAGATCATTCCAAAAAAGCCTGTAGTGCGGTGTAAGGATTGTAAATACTTCGCTTGGTTTGATGACGAGAAAGTGGATAGGTGGTGTGGCATTTGGGCTAACAAGACGAGCGAGGACTGCTTCTGCTCCTACGGCGAAAGGAGGAAAACATGATAGGGAATAAGGGCCCATACAAGATTAGAGTAATAACAACGAATGGCGAGCAATTTTCTTTTCTGGACGTAGCCTTCTACACATGGGAGGATGACGTGTTCCTGGTTATGGACCACAAAGAGAAGCCAAAGCGGACCGTGTTCGTCTTGAAAAATGTTAATTGTTTCGAAATCACGGAAAGGAGAGAACCGTGAAAACTGTTCTGACAATCGTTCTATTAGCACTCGGTTTACTAATGGTTTTCGCTTACGTTGCGTTTACAATCGCGTGCTGTGTGATTTCCGGGCGCGAATCCAGGAGGGAAGAACATGACAATCAAAATGCTGATTAACTTACTAATCGCCGCATTATTTTTGGTAATCGGAATCGCCATCGGGGAGATTATCTCACATCTGATGTTCCGGGCCTCAATGCGTGAGGTTTTCGGAGATCTGTGGACGGAGGAAGATGAAGATGAGGACTAAAGCATGCGATATGCCGGCGAAACCAGTAGCGGACGCGTACGACAATATTGTCAACGCGATCTTTACACAAGCGTACGAAGACCTGGTGTTCGCACTCCAGCAAGAAGCACGGAACCGGCGCAAGCTACAGTACGGGCATTTGCCAATAGGCGTGTATCGTAACACTATCGCAATCGTCAGGCGTTATCGAGCAGACGCCGAACAGCTAGAGGACTGGTTCAGGACCGTTCTGCCGAACTGGAGGGACATCAACCCGGAGATCTTTATCCGCAAAGCACACTCGGAGGTCGACAATGGAATTCAGTATTGTCATCCCTGCACATAACTCGGAATCGTTTATCTGGAAGGCGTTAGAGTCGGTCTATTCGCAGAGCTATGACCCGAACCAGTACGAGATCATCGTGGTGTGCGACAAATGCAATGACGCGACACGGGACGTTGCGAAGATCTATACGAACAAGATCATCGAAACGAACTTTGGCCGTGACGGTCTAGCGCGCCAGGCCGGAACCGACATCGCGACCGGCGACTGGCTGTTGTTCATGGACGATGACGATTGGTGGCTGCACGAATACGTTCTGCAGACATTACACGACCAGATCGACGGAACGTTCAATCTGCTTTTGTTCGGATTCGTATGGAAGAGCATGGGCAACATCGACCCGATCCGAATCATGCCGGATGGCCGGCAAGTGTACTGGCCGAATGTGTGGAGCAAAATGCACGATCTGAACTGGTTGCGGAAAGTCGGCGTACGATGGACCGACCAGCGGATGACTTCGGATCTAAGGTTTACACGCGACGAATTCCGTGAAGCGCCGGCCCTGAAGGTGCTGCACCAACCGTTGTACTATTACAACTACATGCGGATCGGTTCGCAAACGGAGGTCGCACGAAATGAAGGCTAAAGAATACCTGAGCCAAGCATTACGCCTGAAGAGACGATATCAGAACGCGCTGGAAGAACTGGAGTACATACGGAACATGGCCAGCGGCGTGACTGCGATCCGTTACGACAAAGACCAAATCCAGTCCAGCCCAAGGAACGATCAAATGGCGCTGTACATGGTGCGGCTGGAAAGTGCCGAGAACAGAGCACTACGGTTGTCCGAGGAATACTTCAGCAAGTACGAACAGATCCGCATGTACATTGACATGATGTCGCCGCAGCTGTATGCGGACGTTCTATACCTGCGATACATTCAGGGCGAAAAACTGTGGCAGATCGCGGACGAACTACAGTACGACTACGATTACATCAGATCTGTACACGGGAAAGCGTTACATGAATTCGGGGAATGTTTCCCGGAGGCGTTGAAATAACACACATAATCACACATTTGTATATGGTATTATGATAAAGCCGAAAGAGGACAAAGAAACATGGCGAACAGAACAGATTGCGTTCTATTCGTCTCCTGCGTGGAAGAATCTACGCAAATATGTGATCAAAGAGCGCGGCGGTCTGTGTGAAATGTGCCTGAAAAAGGGCATTTACCGGGCCGCCACACTCGTGCATCACATAAAACCACTAAATGCCGAAAACGTGAACAATCCGGAAATCTCACTGAATCCGGAGAACTGCATGGCGCTGTGTGCAGATTGTCACGCAGCGATTCACAGTACGAAACGTTACAAAGTGGACGAATACGGCAAAGTGACGCCAATACGATAGCCCCCCGTAAAATGCGGAAAAAATGAAGATACGGCTCCAA
>Ga0310690_10002665_pt1 | contig 28564 bp, 50 predicted proteins | sample AusTroGonzalo_MG_2_FD_207661 | JGI IMG/M metagenome (GOLD analysis project Ga0310690, IMG submission 207661) | Bovine rumen microbial communities from tropical cattle in Woodstock, Queensland, Australia - Gonzalo_04 (v2) (version 2) | ecosystem: Host-associated > Mammals > Digestive system >...
CAACGATGACAGGCACGAAAAGGCCGATAGAATCGCATCCACGATCCGGCATAACCGAGCAAGAGGAAAGCATCAGGTCGAAGCGATGAGCGATATTGTCCTCGAACTGAAGCGAAGGAATTGGAGCGATGAAAAAATAGGCCGTGAGTTGGGTATGGATGCCGATGAAGTATTAAGGCTTACACAGATTACAGGATTGGCCGAAATGTTCGCAGACAAGGAATTCAGCGAGGCTTGGGAAGTTGATATGTTGGATGAAACCGATTATGTTGATGAAACATTCGAGGATGAATTATGAAGCCTGTGTATCATCACTATGAAAAATGGGAAGATTTCCAACACGGAATGTATAACGAGTTGAAAGAAGGCAGAACCGAAAGAGTTGAAAAGGCAAAGGGGTTGCTTTCAGATCCTGAACGACTATATGAGCAAATGTCGAGAGTAGCAAACGAATGGAAATATGCCTGTGAACAGACATTCACACAGAATTATAATCATCAGGCATTCCTTGGCCAATGTGCCTGTAATATCTATGCAGATATCAAAGAAGATGAAACAAGACAGGCTTGGGGTTTGCTTACGAATGAACAGAGGTATGAAGCGAATAAAGTTGCTGACAGGGTGTTTGAAGAATGGAAGCGAAGATACGAACAGGACAAGCCTAACTATCAGACATCGTTATTCGAGGTAGAGAGATGAAAAAGAAAATCGGAATAAATGTATATGAGGCATCAAAACAGAGAATAGCATTCTGTTTCGATCATTTCGATAAACAGATTGTTTCGTTCTCGGCAGGTAAAGATAGCACCTGTATGCTTCACATGGTGTGCGATGAGGCACGAAGAAGAAAACAAAAAGTAGCCGTAATGCTTATCGATCTTGAAGGAATGTATGAAAAGACCATCGAACACGCAGAGAGATGCAGGGAAATGTATCAGGATTGCACAGAATGGTATTGGATATGTCTTCCAATTCACCTGCGAAATGCCGTTTCTGTTTACGAACCATTTTGGAAATGCTGGGATAAGGAACAGGAAGATTTGTGGATCAGGCCGATGCCAAAGGATTGTATAAGCGATCCAAACTATTTTCCATTCTTTGAAGACGGAATGGAATTCGAGGAATTCGATGTTCTGTTTGCTAAATGGTATGCACAAGGTCAAAGCTGTGCCGTTCATATAGGCATCAGGTCGGACGAAAGTTTGAACAGATACAGGACAATCGCAAACAGATACAAGGAAACATATCAAGGCCTTATGTGGACTACAAGAGTTGTCGATAATGTTTACAATGTTTATCCTATCTATGATTGGAAAACCGAAGATGACTGGATCTATCAAGGAAAGAACAAAGACAAGCCATATAACGAACTATACGATTATATGCATCTTGCAGGTCTAACAATCTCACAGATGAGGATATGTCAGCCATATGGAGATGACCAACGCAGAGGTTTGTGGTTATTCCATTTGATAGAGCCGAAGACATGGGCGAGGATCGTAACAAGAGTGAATGGTGTCAATGGTGGTGCATTGTATATAAACGAAACAGGCAACATCAACGGATACAACAAAATCAAAAAACCTGAAGGCCATACTTGGAAGAGTTTCGCAATAATGCTCATAAATTCAATGCCGCCTAAAACACAGGAACATTACAAAAATAAAATCTACAAGTATGTGAAATGGTGGGAAGCAAGAGGCTACGAAAATGGCATACCTGATGAGGCAGACTATCAGATGGAACAAAAAAAGGAAGTTCCTTCTTGGCGAAGGGTTTGCAAATCGTTATTAAGAAATGACTTTTGGTGCAAGGGTTTAAGTTTCTCACAACAGAAATCCACAGCCTATGAAAGGTATCTGCAAAAGATGAAACAAAAGCGAGAAGATGAAAGGTTCGAGCAATTGCTCCTGGGTGGTCAATGATGGCAGAGAGAAGGATGTTTGCAAAGACAATTGTCGAGTCGGATGCCTTCCTGTCGCAATCCGTAAAGGCTCAATGTCTTTATCTGCATCTCGGTATGTCGGCGGACGATGACGGAATCCTCAACAATGCCCTCACGATATGCCGGAGTCTCGGTTTCAAGAAGGATGCCCTCGATGAACTGATAGCGAATCGCTTCCTGCTCGATCTCGGTGACGGCATAACCATCATCAAGCATTGGCAGATAAACAACAGAATACAGACGGATCGGCACAAGCCTTCGGTGTATCAGGACAAGCTGCAGATGTTGTCCATCAAGGACGATAAATCGTACACGATGCGGACACAGGATGGACACACTTTGGACACAGATTGGACACAGATTGGACACAATTTGGATACACAGGTAAGTATAGGTAAGTATAGGTTAGTTAAGAATGATGAAGATATACAAAAAATAAATAATAGGCTTCTCGAAATGTCCATACCGAAGGACGTCATCGACAAGGCAAGTATCTATCATTACCGCTACAAACTGACCAAGGAAGCATATCTAAAAGTGGTGGAAGTCCTGCAGAACGATGAAATCATCGACAAGGATGCCTACATATACAGGATGGTGAAGAATGAACAGGACAGAGAAGCATATGCTTGAACGCATTCTGATCGAGCTGGAGAATGCCGTTCACGACCTGATCTCATATGTAAGCCGTCAGACGATCGTTCGGATGTTCGATGATCCGATGGCAGACATAGATTCATTCTTCAGGACAAGGAGAGAAAACAATGACAAGAGATGAAATGATAGAGTTCCGGCAGCTTGTGTTCGATGTCAAAGACCTGCGGAATCGCATCCTTTGGCACAACGAGGAACGCAAGGAACTGATGAAGGAGAAAAAGGAACTGCTCAAGCGCATAAATGCGGTGGAGAAGAAATATGACGGAAGTACAGAGAAAAAAGGTAAACGAGAGAAAGTGCGCTGACCATCTGCTCAAATTCAAGGATGCCGTCAGGGTGTGCCTGGGAATACTCAACAAGCACGACATCGAAGTCGGCAGCGATGAACTCGAACACATCTGTGTTCAATTCGAGAACGAGTGCTATCTCGGGTCGAACAATTGGTTGGGAGCAAGTCGATGAAGATAGTATTCGATGCGGACATTAGCACGGCGGACGGACTGATGGTCACATATCAGATCCACGACAAGGTCAACAACAGGATAGTCGCCAGGGGATGCACGAAAGCACATCAGCTGCCGGACGACTATGAGGACAATTGTATGTTCTGCGATTACTTTGACGGGGAATACTGCCACATACCTGATATTCCCGAGAAGATAATCCACATGGGCGGAGAATGTCCGTACAAGGATATGAGATGAAGGAGAAACAATGCGAACAATAGAAAACATAGCAAAGACAACATTCGGCATCAGCCTCGTTCTGTTCTTTGCAAGCATCATCACTTTGATGGTGGTGACATATTTGGAGAGGCCGTGATGAAAGCATTAGCGATAATTGGAATGCCTTCGGCTTGTGGATCTTGTTGGTTCTGCACATCGTATGGCTTGTGTTTTTTAGGAAACAGGGAAGTCAGCATCTATGCAAACAAACGAGATAGCGAATGTCCTTTGAAACCAATGCCACAACAGATGAAAACAGATGAAGATGACATTGAAGAGGATTCATATTGGCAAGGTTGGAACGATTGCCTCGATGAAATTATGGGAGAAACAGAATGATTGTATGGAAAGAACATTTCATCTCGCTTGTCCGTTCCATAGGCTCTGCGACCTACGGAAAAGAAAGATGGTTTCTGCAAGAAAATGGCCTATGGTATGACCGAGAAGATGGAAAGGAAATCGGCATAGATGAATTGCACAAAAGAATATACGAAGCAGTTAAGGGAGAAACAGAATGAAAGCAATACTTGTGATTGATATGCCAAGTAAATGCAAAGAATGTGACCTTTATATTGACTATCGTGAAAGTGCATCTGACCCAGGGACACAATTCTGTGGTTGGAAAGGATATGTTGAAAGATACAATCCTGATAAAATTCCTGATTGGTGTCCGTTAAGACCAATGCCAAGCATAAAAAAATACATTCAAGGAATCGCCAAAGAAAAAGATATGAGCCTTGTTGGTTATGTAGATGGATGGAACGATTGCCTTGATGAAATTATGGGGGAACAGAAATGACCAAGGCGATTGTCTATATGATCCTGTTTATCGGCTTCATTCTGTCGCTTATGAAAGCGAGGAAAGACCGATGGTGATGTATGAGGTATTCGGCACACTATTCGGAATGTGCTTCTGCATCTTGGGTGCGTTCATTTGGATCGTTTCCCTGATGATCGTGCTTGTGGGTGCGATGGGTGTGTTAAGGGTGGTGATCGACAATGTATTCGAAACGAATTCCATCGAGATCGCCAAAAGGTTGAAAATGCGAAAGTATTTGGAAAGGGGAAAGAATGTTTCTGAATAAGAGCAAGAACGGATTCGGTTGGTATGCCTACATAGAATCCGAGGACAAAGGCGGAAACAAGTTGAGCCATTATCTAAACTTCAGGTTCAAGAAGGGAACAGAGCCAAGGCCGGACGAACTGAATTCAAAGGAGTCCTATGAGGGCGAGCTGGTGTTCATTGACAAGAACGGAAAGCAGAGGAGAGTCTTCCCGATAGTGAAGGAATACAACGGACTGAAGAGTTTCGAGTTCATGCTTCTTGGAGTTGAAGGAGCGAAACCTGAAGACTTGGGATTCACGAATGACGATGTCGCATCCATATTCGGCCAAGACAACGACATCAAGCCTGAAGATCTTCCGTTCTACTGATGGGAAAGCAGAAGCATCCGAGAGAGCGGTTTCTCTACGGAGTATATGAGGACGGGAATCTCATCTTCAAGGGCGATGTGCAGCAGGTGGCGGACAAGTTCCACACGCATCGGTGCAATGTCTATGCATGCGCCAACAGAGGAGCGAAATTCGACTATCGCTATGTCATCAGTCACATCGGGACATACAAGCCGGAAGAGGACACGACAAGGCCGAGGCCGTTGACTGAAGAGGAGAAGAAGGTCAAGTATTACACGGAGCATCTCAAACGATACGGGAACACCATCGTCAGGTGGAACGACAATCCGAAGAAGACAATAAAATGGCTTAAGAGCATCGGGTTCGACTGCGAGCTGAAGACATACAATCACTACATCGGAGACGATGTCCTCTTCGAGGGCGGTCGGATCGGATATGCACACTTGGAGCAGGATCACATCGTAAGGTGGAAAGACTATGACAAGCAAGGAATTCAAGGCATCGTTTGAGGACTACGACAATTTCCTCAAACGGGAAGCGGAACTGAAGGAAAAGATCGAGATGCTCTATGATGACCTCTCGGGAGTCAAGGGCATCCGATACGATAAGATCCCGTCTTCATACAATCCCGAAGCGATAGAGACGAGGAAACTCGAACTCATCGATCTGATCAACCTAAAGCAGGCCGAGCTGAAGGTTCTGCAGAGCAAATACGACTATTTCCGAATGGTTCTCTCCAAACTTGACGAGGAGAGCATCGAACTGCTGCGCAGACTGATAGTGAAGAAGCAGTCTTATGAAAAAGTCGGAAATGAGATGGGATACTCCACGGGCGGTCTGTGGAAGTATGTTGACAGACTGATAGAAAGCATTCTGTGAGGTGAAAACGAGATGAATGAACAGATAGATTTATTCTCCTATTCGATGCCGAGATACCACATAACGAAGCCGTGCAGACTCATTGAACTATTCGCCGGAATCGGCAGTCAGTACAAAGCCTTGAAGAATCTCGGTGTTGATGTGGAGTCTTGGAAAGTCGTTGAATGGGACAAATATGCGATGGCATCATATAACGCAGTCCACGGAACGGACTTCAAGCCGTCAGACATATGCAAGATCCACGCAGAGGACTTGGAACTGACCGAAAGGGATAAATACTGCTACATAATGACATACTCATTTCCCTGTCAGGATATTTCGGGAGCTGGCAAGATGGCAGGTCTTGACAAGGGAAGCGGAACGAGAAGCGGTCTTCTGTGGGAAGTTGAGCGTATTCTCGATGAATGCGAAGGCAATCTTCCTGATGTCCTTCTGATGGAGAATGTTCCGATGCTCCTGTCGAAGAAACACATCGGAAACTTCCAAAAGTGGCGCTCAAAATTGGAAAGCCTGGGATATTCAAACTATGTGCAAGTCCTGAATGCAAAGAACCACGGAATCCCACAGAACAGAGCAAGGGTGTTTATGGTTTCGATATTAGGTCATTATTTCTACAGCTTCCCGAAGTCCAAGCCTTTGAAACTGAAACTGAAGGATATGCTTGAAGATCAGGTCGATGAAAAATACTATCTGTCCGATAAAATGGTTCAGGGAATGATTAGCAGTTCTTTTGCACAACGTAAGCCTGAAAATAAGATACTCGAGAGAGAGAGAGTAGAACATTATGCGCCAGGGACTACAAAGAGCCTTATTGCATCGAAGAACGAGATGAATATTGACAGATTAGGAAACTATCATAAATCGGGACATAATGCCAGCTCGATTGTCAGTACAGAAGGACTTGCTCTGGCAGTTATGGAAAACCACGGGACTATAACCGCCATCAAGGATAAAGAAGTCTCAAACACGATCCGAGGGGGGGGAAGAGGCTCAACCGATCGGCACGAATGGGATATGATCTATGAAAAAGATAAAAGTGCTTAAACTACCGCACGGATATTTCAGGGGATATATCAAGGATGCAGAAATAATTGACACGATCGAATCATCAATAGGAAGATACGACATCGCCATCGTTGAGTTAGTGGCATCTAACGAATTAACGCAGAGAGAGAGAGAGAGTCTATGTATTCCTATTCGCAACAATTCGCAAAAAGGCTATATCCTGGGATTCGATGGGGATGGCATCGACCTTGGAGTTTACCGGCAGAATCACCGAGGTTCTGTCAAGCATCAGATATCTCATACCATCAAGACGGAATGCGATTGTGGGGTGTTGATAATTGAACAAGATCTATGAAGTGTGCGACTTTCGGTTTGATGAAGGCATCAGGACAAGGATCGAAAAGAATATAATGCCGACACTTCCGGCGAGAGATCCCAAGTCGGTGAGCGGTGTGCCTTACACCATCGAGAGAGAGAGAGAGAGTGAAATGGAAAAGGTGAGGATTCGCAAGTTGACTCCGAAAGAGTGCTGGCGACTGATGGGTTTTACTGACGAGGACTTCGACAAGGCTAAAAAGGTCAATAGTGATTCGCAGCTTTACAAGCAAGCTGGCAATTCGATAGTCGTCCAAGTCCTTGAGGATATCTTCAGGGAATTGTTTTAAAAAGTGGAAATGATTTCCTCTGATTATACGATAAGATGATAGTGTAAATAAGTAAGACTGAACCAGCTTGTTTACATTCATTCATCTGTGAATACCTGAAGGAAAAGCACCGAAAGGTGTTTTTTCTATGCAAACATGAAACCATACGCAGAAGCATTCTACAAATCCCAGGCATGGCAGAACTGCCGTAATTCCTACATCAGGAAGGTGGGCGGTCTCTGTGAGGACTGCTACAAGGCAGGCAAGGTCGTTCCGGCCGAGGAAGTGCATCACATCAAGTTCATAACTCCGCAGAACATAAACGATCCGAGCATCACATTGTCCTACAATAACCTCATCGCATTATGTCGGGAATGCCACAGAAAAAGGCACGGAGCAAAGAATTACAGATACGAAGTGGATGAATACGGAAGGATAACACCGAAATGAACATCGCCTATGTAGTTACAGAGAATTGGCTCGAGAAGGTCAAGCCGTCCATCAGATCCCTGAAGGAACACAATCCCGAAGCGAGGATCTTCCTTGTTACGGATGCCGAAGAGTCAGACATCGATGCCGAACTGATATGCGTAAAGGATCAGGAATACTTCACCGAAAGAAACTGCATCAACTACAGGAACGCATTCTCATATATGTCCCTGATGAAGGTCGCATATCCCGAGCTGCTTCCCGTTGACAAGGTCATACACTTGGATGCGGACACGATCATATGCGATTCATTGAGACCTGTATGGGAGACAGACCTGACGGGCAAATGGTTCGGAATGGTCAGGGAATGGCACGGAAATTACAAGCCGTTCGGAGAGAAGTATTACAATTCGGGAGTCTTCGTAGCAAACCTCAAGCAGATACGCAAAGACAACATCATGTCCGAGATGGTTCGCTTTATCAGGGAAGTTCCTCAACCATACGGAGAACAGGATGCCTTCAACGGATACGGCCAGCATCACGACAAGATAGTGGAACTCGATGTGAGATACAACGAGTCCTTCTGCTGCGGATATACTGACAATCCGGCAATAGTCCATTATGCAGGTCTTTTCGATTGGTGGGAAAACAAGACCATGCCGAGAGCGGAATACTTGGAAAGATACAAGTAGTGATATCATTAAAGCAAGGAGAAACACCATGCTATCACTATTTAAAAAGAAACAGGAAGAGCCGAGGAAGTGGACGATAATCGATACGAACTATCTCGCAGACATCGAGAACGAAGACAGATTCGTCTCATACTACAAGGACGAACTCGAAGAAAATGACGAATACAACAGACCTGCAAGAGAACTCAAGGAAGACTACGACCATGAGAAGGTCTATAAGTATGAGCCTTATGAGATAGAGTTCATGCTTGACGGACATCAGGTCTATGGAATGCTCGGGGACGAATGGGTTCGCATAGGCAGGCTCAAGAAGAACGCAAGGACAGACGGAGAGCTGAAATGCTATCTCTATGTGAACGAATTCAAGTATGTCACGGAAGATGAAGTGATAAAGGACAAGGGATATCCGTATTTTGGCATAGAAAGCAAGAGGATCGTAGTCGAAGAACCACATCGATGAGATCCCCCTAAAGGCTTTTCGAGAAGATCGCCAAAAGACCGATTGCACCTCTTTAGAAATACATTGAGCGACTTTTCGCTCTTTTTTATGACATGAAAAAAGATAAAACGACATCGTCTGACAACTATATACTTGCCTATTATCAGCAGATCAAAGACGGCTCTGTGGTCGTAGGGAAGTACATAGAGCAGATATATTCGTTCCTCGTCAAAGGCCTGGAGCGGAAGGAATTCTATTTCGATCAGAAGAAGGCAACGAACTGCATCGAATGGATAGAAAAGCATTGCAGACATACGGAAGGGAAGCTGGCGACACTTCCTTTTGTTTTGGAATTGTGGCAGAAGGCTCTTTTGTCTGCGATATTTGGGATTGTCGATGACAAGGGGAATCGGCAGTTCAGGGAAGTGTTCCTCGTTGAGGGAAGGAAGAACGGAAAGTCTCTTCTTGCATCGGCGATCGGCCGATACATATGGGAGACGGACGGATTCGGGACGAAGGTCTTCAATGTCGCTCCGAAACTCGAACAGGCAGACCTCATCTACGAAAATATGTGGGTGATGGTCACATTAGATCCCGAATGGCAGGAGAAGAAGAAGCTGTCCGAGGAGAGGGATGCTCACAAGCGGAAAGTGAATGAAGAGGACGGAACGATGCAGAGGCATCGTCAGTCGGACTTATACATTCCGGCATTCAATTCCTCGGCCAAGAAGATCGCCTTTTCAGCAAAGAAGTCTGACGGCTTCAATCCATCTCTGTGCATATGTGATGAGATTGCTGCCTGGGATTCGGCAGCAGGCCTCAAGCAGTACGAAGCGATGAAATCGGGAATGGGAGCAAGAGAAGAACCTCTGCTTCTGTCCATCTCGACTGCGAACTACATCAATGACGGAATCTATGATGAGCTGATGATGAGGTCAACGAGATTCCTGAACGGAGAGTCCAAGGAGAAAAGACTTCTTCCCGTCATCTATGCGATAGACGATCCGAGCAAATGGAACGACATCAACGAACTGCGCAAGAGCAATCCGAACATGAATGTCTCCGTTTCTGTGGATTATCTTCTCGAAGAGATAGCAATCGCCGAAGGGTCTTTATCCAAAAAAGCGGAGTTTCTGACTAAATACTGCAACATCAAGCAGAACAGCTCGATCGCCTGGCTCGACACGCAGACGATCGACAAATGCTGCCGTGAAGAACTCAACCTCGAAGATTTCAGGGGATGCTATGCGGTGATGGGTCTCGACCTGTCACGGACGACAGACCTGACGGCTGCCGTATTGCTTATTGAAAAGAACGGAGTCATTCACACATTTGCGAGGTTCTATCTTCCGGCGAACAAGATCGAGGAAGCGACACAGAGGGACGGCATTCCGTATCAGATGTATGTCCAAAGGGGATTCCTTTTCCCTTCGGGCGACAATTTCATAGACTACAAGGATGTCTTCGAGTGGGCGAGAGAACTCATCGAGAAATACAAGATATACATCCTTCAGGTCGGATATGACCGATACTCTTCGCAGTATCTCATCGGAGACATGAAGGAGTACGGATTCCATGTGGACGATGTCTTCCAAGGCGAAAACCTCACACCTGTCATTCGGGAGAGCGAAGGCCTGATGAAGGACGGAAAGATAGACATCGGCAACAACGATTTACTGAAAGCACACTTCTACAATTCGGCTCTCAAGGTGAATGCCGAAACGGAGAGGTGCAAACTGATAAAGATTGAGCAGCGGGCGCACATAGACGGCATGGCTGCTTTTCTATGTGCGATGTGCGTTCGCCAAAAGTGGTGGAACGAGATCGGACATCAGCTCATCAACGAGAGGAGTTAGACAATGGGACTTTTTGACTTTTTATTCCCGAAGGATGATCCGCAGAAGACGGCAGCGATGGAGCAGTTCAAGCTGCTCACGGCATACGAACCTGTCTTTCACAATCACATCGGATCTATCTATGAGAATGCTCTTGTAAGGTCTGCCATCGAGGCAAAGGCCAGGCATATATCAAAACTCAAGGTCGAGATGCAGGGCGAGGCGCAGCCTAACCTCAAGGCACGAATCCAGCACAAGCCGAACGAGTGGATGACTTGGCCTCAATTTCTTGCGAGATGCTCCACGATCTTGGACTGCACGAACAATCTCTTCATCGTGCCTGTTCAGGACAGATATCTGCAGACGATCGGGTTCTTCCCCGTTCTGCCGGAGAGGGTGAAACTCGTTCAGGATGCAAGAGGCAAGCTGTGGCTTCGCTATACATTCCACAACAACAAGCAGGGAATCGTTGAGTTCGACCGCTGCGCTTACCTAAACAAGCATCAGTATGAGTCGGACTTCTACGGAGACGGAAACGGAGCGTTGAAACCTACGATGGATCTGATAGCGATTCAGGATCAGGGCATCAAGGAAGCCGTCACGAATTCGGCAACATACCGATTCATGGCGAAGGTTTCAAACTTCACATCGCCGGAAGACCTCGCCGAAGAGAGATCCCGTTTCACAAGGGAGAACCTCACCAAGGAAAACGGCGGTCTGCTTCTTTTCCCGAATACTTACAACGAGATCAAGCAGATAAATTCGACACCTTACACGATAGACTCGCAGCAGATGGAACTCATTCAGAAGAATGTCTTCGACTATTTCGGAGTGAACGAGGATGTCATTCAGGGCAAGGCAACGAGCGAGCAGCTGGATGCGTTCTTCAATTCAGCAATCGAGCCGTTCGCCATCGCATTGAGCGAAGCGATGAGCCGAGCGATATACACGGACAGAGAGAGAAGTTTCGGGAATCATGTCTATGTCAATGCGAACAGACTGCAGTATATGAGCCAAACCGCAAAGGTATCTGTCGCCAGGGATCTTGGAGACAGAGGAATCCTTACGATAAACGAGATAAGGGAATTATTCAACTATGCGCCGCTGCCTGATGGCGACATCGCATACATAAGAGGCGAATACAAGCCTTTAGAGGAGCAGAACGATGACAATACAGAAGAAAATTGAACAGGGCAGAGAATACAGGAAAATGGACTTGGAAGCGAAGGCCGAAGGCGATGACTACATCGTAGAAGGCTACGCAACGACATTCAACGAGCCATATCATCTGTACTACTACGATGATGCAGGACACGAAGTCAGAGAGATGGTCGATCGGAACGCATTCGAGCATACGGATATGAGCGATGTCATAATGCAGTACGACCACGAAGGCAAGGTGTACGCAAGATTGAGCAACAATACATTAGAACTGAAGGCCGACGATCACGGCCTTTTCGTCAGGGCATACCTTGGCGGAACGGAAATAGGTAGAAACCTTTACGAAGAGATCAAAGGTGGCTATACAAATAAAATGTCATTTGGATTCTCGGTCGAGGACGAAAGTATGGAAGCTGACGGGAAGGATTATTTAAGAACCATAAAATCCATCTCGAAGCTCTACGATGTCTCGGCCGTGAGCATTCCGGCGAACGATTTCACGGAGATTTCAGCGAGATCTCATTGCGATGGAGTTATCGCAGAGATCGAAGCGGAGAGACTTCAGGCTGAAGAGGAAGCGAGAAAACTCGCCGAGCAGAAGGAGCATCTGCTGGAGAAAGTAAGGACATTGAAAGGAAAGTAAGAAATGGAAATCAAAGAGATGGAAATGGCCGACATCGAGAAGAGATCCGCCGAAATAGAGGAAGAGATCGTCAAGGAAGATGCGGACATGGAATCCCTCGCCGAAGAGGTCGAAGAACTCGAGCAGAGAAAAGCCGAGATCCTCGCCGATGTCGAGCAGAGGAAAAAGGAAGCGGAAGAAGCCTTAAAGACCGCAGTAGAAGTTGAGAAAGTAGAGGAAAGAAAAACAATGACCGATATGGAAGTCAGAAACTCAAAAGAATACCTTGATGCTTATGCAGACTACATCAAGTCAGGTAGCGACAAAGAGTGCCGTGCCTTATTGACCGAGAATGTTTCAGGATCAGTTCCTGTTCCTGAATTCGTTTACGACATCGTAAAGACCGCCTGGGAGAAGGAAGGTATCATGAGCCTTGTCAGGAAGTCATACCTGAAGGGCAATCTCAAGGTCGGTTTCGAGATTTCAGGTGGCGATGCAACTGTTCACACAGAGGCAGCTAACTCCGCAGTAAGCGAAGAAGAGTTAGTTCTTGGTGTTGTGAACCTCGTTCCTGTTTCAATCAAGAAGTGGATCTCTATCAGCGATGAAGTATATGATCTTCGTGGCGAAGCATTCCTTCGCTACATCTATGATGAACTCGCATACAGAATCGCCAAGAAGTGCGCTGACCAGCTGATCGCCAAGATCGAGGCCTGTGGAACTGCTTCGACCGCTACAATGGTCGGTGTTCCTGCAATCACCGCATCTTCAATCGCACAGGGTACTGTCGCACAGGCTATGGCACAGCTGTCTGATGAAGCGAACAATCCTGTCATCATGATGAACAAAGCAACTTGGGCAGCATTCAAGTCTGTTCAGTATGCCGGAAACTTCGATGCAGATCCGTTCGAGGGTCTCCCTGTCGTATTCAATAATACGATCACCGCATACAGCGCAGCGACCACAGGTGTGACTTATGCCATCGTTGGCGACCTCGGTGAAGGCGCTCTTGCAAACTTCCCGAACGGCGAAGAGATCGAATTCAAGTTCGATGACAAGGGTCAGATGAAGAAAGACCTGATCGATGTCCTCGGCAGGAGATATGTCGCCATCGAGCCTGTCGCTCCGAACGCATTCGTCAAGATCAAGAAATAATCAAGTGGAGAAAAGGGGAACACTATGAAAACAATGATCGCAGTTCCGTGCATGGATCAAGTTCCTGCACAATTTGCGCAGTCCATCGCATCGCTTTCCAAGGAAGGCGAATGCGGGATTGCGTTTCAGGTCGGTTCGCTCATATATTCGAGCCGTAACAAATTGGCTCTTATGTCAATTCAAAAAGAGTGTGACTATGTTCTATGGCTGGACAGCGACATGGTGTTCCCAGCGGACACACTTAAAAGACTATTAGCGAACAGAGACAAGGGTGATATCATCACGGGTGTTTATTATCGCCGAGTCGAGCCATATCATCCTGTCCTGTTCGACAAATTAGAGATAAACGATCAGGGCAGTACATGGGAAGATGCCGAGGTCAAGGAAGGACTCTTCGAGGTGGAAGGATGCGGATTCGGATGCGTTCTGACACCGACAAGCATCTTCGTTGACATCATCGACAAGTACGGAGATCTGTTCTCGCCGATTCACGGAGTAGGGGAAGACCTCTCATTCTGCTGGAGAGCGAGACAATGCGGTTACAAGATAATCGCAGATCCGTCCATCCCATTGGGTCATGTCGGCCATTATATTGTCGATCGGAGTTTCTATGAGACCTATGCAAAAGTAAAAGGGGAGAAAAATGAAAGTCAAACTGACTAAAGCAGTCAGGGTCAATGCTCTTTCGGGCGAAGTTGAAGTCGATACGAACGAAGCTGCAAGGCTTCTTCTGTTAGGCGCAATCGAGCCTGTCAAGGAAGAGCGGAAGATACCTGAAAAAGAAGTAAAGAAAGAAACACGCAAGAAGTGAGGCGAATATGAACACAATACTACAGAAGATCAAGACTGCCTTACGGATAACCACAGACGATTTTAACAACGAACTGACAGACCTCATAAATGCCTGCCTGTTAGACCTGGGGATCGCCGGCATATCAGTTGATTCCCTTATTGTGGTGGACACGCAATCTACCACATTCGACAATCTGCTTTTAAGGGCAGTAATCACATACTGCCGTGCCAATTTCGGCGATGCGAACGGAGCTGAAGAGTATGACAGACTCAAGGCTTCCTACGATGAGCAGAAGGCACAGATGCAGATGGCAACGGGTTATACGGATTGGTTGAATGAATAGGTCAAAGGTGGCATATCTCATTTCGGAATCATACTCGCAGGATGAATACGGAGTAATGATTCCCGATGAGAGCGAGAAAAAAGTCTATGTCTCCGTCACATCGGTGACGGGTCAGGAGTGGTTTGAAGGCGGAAGGAACGGACTGAATCCGCAGTATCGTTTTACGATGTTTTCGCACGATTATGAGGGCGAGAAGATAATCGAATACAATGATGTCCGATATACAATCTATAGAACCTATCAGAAGAGTGTTGACGAGATCGAACTATACTGCGAACTCAAGAAGGGCAGCGAACAGGTCATAGAGAGTGGCGAAGACATACAAGTCGGTCAATGACTTCACGGGGGAAGTGACGAAGATCCTCAAGGGTTATGCGGATGAAGTGAGCGATCTGACGACACAGGCAGTAATGAAGACGGCCTATGAGGCTGAAGATCAGCTTCATGTCGCCGGAGAGTTCAAGAACGGAGCGAAGTCCAAATACCGCAAGGGATGGACTATCACATTCCGAGAGACTCGCTTCTATACGGAAGCGATCGTTCACAACAAGGACTATCAGCTCACGCATCTGCTCGAATCAGGCCATGCGAAATGGCTTTGGGGAAGGTCAACGAATGAGGAAGTCAGAGCATTCCCTCATATTGAGCAAGTCAACGAGGAAGCGCAGAGAAGGCTTCAGGAATACATCGAAGGGGGATTGAGATGAGCAAAACGGAAATAGCAACAATGATATCGGGTTTGAATCTTCCATTCACCTACGACTTCTTCCCGAACAATGCTGCGCCCGAACCGCCGTATATTGTGTTCAATTATCCGAGCATCAACGACTTCATAGCGGACAATTCCAACTACGCAAAGATTAATGTGCTTAATTTGGAATTGTACTGCAGAGTGAAGGACTTTGATCTCGAAGGGCAGATCGAATCCATGCTCCAGGGCAACGGGTTCGTATATACGAAAGAGGAATCATACATCAGGAAGGAAAACCTGTATCAGATTACCTATGTTTCGGAGTTTACCGAGTAAGGAGAATTAATGGCAAACAAAATCAAGTACGGCATCAAGAATCTGTACTATGCCAAGGCAACGGATGACGGAAACGGAGTGCTTACATACACTACACCAGTCGCATTGAAAGGTGCGGTTTCCATCAGCTTGGATGCTTCCGGCGATACGAACACATTCTATGCCGACAACATCGCATATTTCACAACATCCGCCAACAACGGATATCAGGGCGATCTCGAAGTGGCTTTGCTTCCTGATGCCTTCAGACAGAACATCCTTGGCGAAACATCGGATGCCAAAGGTATGTACACGGAACATTCGGGCGATTCATCAAGCGAATTCGCTCTTCTGTTCCAGTTTGAAGGCGATGACAATGCTACAAGACATTGCCTCTATAGGTGCGTAGCATCAAGACCGCAGGTGAGCGGTTCCACGCAGGAAGAGAGCATCGAACCGCAGACGGAGACCATCACGATCACGGCTATGCCGAGAATCAACGACTCTCTCGTCAAGGCAAGATGTCCGTATTCTTCAGGCACATCTTCAACATATGCTACATGGTTTACTGCCGTGACCGAGCCAACAACGGCATAATAATTCAAGAGTAAAAAAATGGAGAAACTGATTAAAATTGCGGGTGTCGAGGTCGGCTTCAAGGCTACGGCCTCGACTCCTAAAAGGTACAGAGAGAAGTTCGGAAGGGATCTCTTCAAGGATATGCAGTCCATCATGCCAAAGATGGGCGAGGAAGAACTCGCAGTAGTCGATCTCGAATGCTTCGAGAACATCGCCTACATAATGGCATGGCAATACGACAATACAATCCCGAAAGATCCCGATGAATGGCTCGATCAGTTCGAGATGTTCGACATTTACTATGTCTTACCGCAGATAATCGAACTATGGGGACTTAACACCGAACAGCTGGAGACACCTAAAAAAAAAGCAGAGCAACAGAGCGACCGATGACGACCGCTCTGTTTCTCTTACGATGCAGCGAATTAGGCCTGTCGTTGTCTGATCTTGACGAACTGACCATCGGAATGGTGGACGATATGCTCGTTGAGAAGATGAACGACAGCTATGAATACAAAGTGATCGCAAACCAAAGCGATTATGACAGGTTTTAAGGGGGAACGATGGCAGGCAACAGAATAAAGGGAATCACCATTGAGATTGGCGGAGATACCACAGATCTACAGAAGTCGCTAAAAGCGGTCGATAGTTCCCTTAAAGACACGGAAAAGCAGTTAAAGGATGTCAACAAACTGCTCAAATTAGATCCGGGGAACACGGAACTATTGAGGCAGAAGCAGGAACTCCTGAAGAAGTCCATCAGCGAAACGAAGGACAGACTCAAGACATTGAAGGATGCCTACAAGCAGCTCGATGGAAAAGGAACGGAAGAGGCACGGCAGCAGCAACAGGCTCTCGCAAGAGAGATCGCAGAGACCGAACAGAAGTTAAGCGGATTAAAGGACGAATACAGAGACTTCGGTTCGGTAGCGAAGCAGCAGCTTGATGTCGTAGCGGACAAGATAAACGCAGTAGGAGACAAGATGGTTTCCCTGGGCGGTTCATTGTCCGCCAAAGTCACCGCTCCGCTCGTTGCAGGCTTCGGCCTTGCGATGAATTCCGCATCCGACTATGAAGAGAACCTCAACAAACTTTCCGTAGCATTCGGAGACTTTGCGGAAGAGGTGCAGAATTTCACGGATAACGCACAGGGTGATTATGGTCTTTCAAAGAACGATGCTTCCGAGAGTGCGGCTGCCTTCGGTGCATTGGCCAAAGGCATCGGCTTGAGCGAGGAACAGGCTGCCTCTATGGCGGTCGAACTGACCAAACTCTCTGCCGACCTCGGCTCTTATTTCAATACGGACATCGAGCAGTCTGCCGGAGCATTGGAAGGCATCTTCACGGGTAACGCAACGGCATTGAAGAAGTTCGGTGTGGTTATGACCGATGTGAACCTGAAAGAGTTCGCAAAGGAAATTGGGATCACGGCGAAGCAGTATGCGAACCTCGGTTCGGAAGAGAAGACTCTTCTGCGCTTTCAATATGTAATGGCGCAGACTACGGATGCTCAGGGAGACTTCGCAAGGACGAGTGACGGAACGGCTAACTCAATGAAGTCATTCGAGGCTTCCGTTGCAGACCTCGTCACCTTGATCGGCTCGCAGGTCATTCCGATAGTCACACCGATAATACAGAAGATAACGGAGTTTATAACAAAACTCTCGCAGATGGATGACGGACTTGCCAAGACCATCGTTCAGGTGGGAATGATATTGGCAGCTATAGGCCCGATACTGGTCATAGTCGGCTCATTGGTTAAGGGAGTGGGAGCGCTGACTTCGGCCATCGGGTTTATGCTGTCTCCGATGGGTCTCACCATCGCAGCTATCACCGCTCTGATAGGCCTCGGAGTCCTTCTGTGGAAGAATTGGGACACCATCAAGGAAAAGGCTGCCGAGATATGGCAGAGGGTGAAGGACGACTTCAACGAGGTCAAGGAATTCTTCCAAGAGAAGATCCAGCAGATTATCGACAAGTTCATCGCATTCAAAGAGAAGATAGCAGAGATCTTCGACTTCTCCGGCCTCATCGGAAAGGTGGGCGGATTCTTCTCGACAATCGGTTCATACATCGGCTTGTCATCGGGCGGATATGCTTCCGCCGGAATGATGTCGGGCGGTCTAATGTCAGGCGGTGGAACGATAACTCTATACAATACATTCACTATCAACAATGCAAATGTCGATGAGAACATGGCGAGAAGATTCGCAAATGCTATCACCGAACAGGTGAATGAAAACCTGGGGAGAATGGTATGAGCATAAGGAAATTTACACTTACCAACAGCAAGGGGACGACATGGTCTTTCAACGGAAGAAGCACGATCAAGTCGTTCATGCAGAATCCCGAAGGCCTCGGCTTCTCTTCAAGTCTCAATGTCATCAGGTACGGAGAGAAGGCGAACCTTGATTCGCAGAGTTTTGATCTCCCGAGGGTCAAGGCCGAAATAGTCTTTTGGGATGTCAAGAACGCAAACCGCTACAAGACCTATAACGATTTTCTCGCATTCATAATGAATACACCGCTTGTTCTTACATATCAGCTTCCATTATCTACACCTGCGGACTACAAGCTGGACTGCTATGTCCTCAACATCAGCAAGAGCGAAACGGGAAGCAACGACTGCATAAACTGCGATGTCGAATTCCAAGGCCTTTCCTTTTGGCAGGGCGCTCAAGTCCTACAGACGGGATCATCATCATCATATACGATAAACAACAAGGGAGACTGCCCTGTAGGCTTTGAGATAGCGATCACGGGTTCTATGGAGAATCCGTATTTTACTCTCGTTCAGGACGGCGAGATGTACGGGGAGTGCAAATTTGACGATGCAACGGCATTCGGAGATGTCTTCGTCAATTCAAAGGACGGGGAACATAATGTCATCCTTAAGCAGGGCGGTTCTGCCCTGGCCAATCCTTTGGCATATCAGGATCTCTCCATATCAAACGGAGCGATATATGTCACATTCCTGAAACTCGCAAGAGGGGAATCGACTCTCACCATAGGAATGGACAGCGGTTCGATCGGCGGAGTCACGATATCACATACACCGATATACAGGAGCATCTAATATGGCTTTGAGCGATTATCAGTTAGTCGAATACATTCAGGCAATCGGCTCGCAGTACATCGACACGGGCATATCTCCGGCGAGTTATCTAAACACCTTGAAGATCGAGGCGGATATGCAGTACACATCATATAGTTCCTCGACAGGAAACTTTCTGTTCGGTTCGGGTTATTACAACAGCACGACATCAAACAGAAGAACAATCTTTGCCGGATCATATCCGTCAGGAAGCACGACAAAGGTCACATATCTGAACGGAGCGAACATATCGTCAGGTGTATCGTTCACGAATTCCACTTTGGACACGAATCGCCATATTTATGGAATAGATCAGGTCAACAAGGTCTATATCTTCGATGACCAAACGCAGACATTCTCGACAACGATCAACAGCAACCTGACAAAGACGATAGTTTTGTTTGCAGGTCTGCAGTCGGGAACATCAGGTGCGCCCGTAGGCTATTATTCAAATGTGAGGTGCTATAGTTTCAAGATATGGGACAACGGCACGCTCATATTGGATCTGCGACCTGCCAAGCGCAAGAGCGACCTGAAGGCAGGAATGTATGACATATTATCGGATACATTCTACGAGAATCAGGGATCGGGTTCATTCATAGCTGGCAACAATTTATATGAAATATCTGCGGTCGGAACACCTGCTGAAGGCGGTTCGGTCACGGGCGGTGGCTATTATGCAAATAATACATCCGTCACCTTGACTGCAATTCCGAGAAAAGCATACAGATATGAGTTCTCGAAATGGTCTGACGGGGATACATCGAATCCGAGGACGATTGTCGTTTCGGGAAGCGATGCCTCATATGTTGCGGAGTTTGAAAGAACCAAAATAATTGTCGGCGAGGAATATCGGCTCTACGGCAAGGTCAGAACGCAGCTTCAGGATGCAGCGACATTCTATACAAATGTTCAAAGCGCAGACATATCCGAGGATCTTCTGCAGAAGTCAACATCGACCATCATATGCTATGATGAGATCCCGCTGAATACGGGAGACATCATCTGCATCAAGGATGCGAGGGATAACCTGATATACAACGGAGTCATCGTTTCCGTAGATGGGAACAGAATGACAACGAATCAGATCCAGGCGATGTTCGACATGAAGGTCTTTGCTATGATTGACAATGCGACCGACAAAGGCTATTGGTCGTCTCCATATACTCCGCTCATTATGACGAGCAGATATCTCCGAGATATTGCAGGCGGTTATTATTCTTCAAGGATGGCAAGTACGACCGAATATACACACGCAAACGGACACGACCTGATGCAGGGGAATATGTTCCTTCTAACCATAGCCAATTTTGAAGGCAGCAGACCATCGGGTCTGAATGCGATGCCATACAGAACCGAGAACGGAGAAGTCAACGGCGAGGAACTGCTCTATGAGGCATTCGAGAAGTTCGGCATCATTCCATACTTCTACTTTGACATAAAGGGAAGGGGAACATCGTTCTTCTTGAGGCAATTCTTCTATGTCTTCACTCTGCAGCAGATGGCCGAAGACTACGATCTCGGATATTACGACTATTGCATTCCGGCATATCGTTCCCTGGCCATAAGCAACAATGCGGAGTTCATAAGAGACATAAATGTCATAACTGACATCGAGGATACGAATGTTCTTGTAATCTATAACTCATCAGGCACGACATACCGAGGTGCATACACGATCGGAACGGACGGAAACTATCAGACAACGGACGGCAACGGAGATCTCGGCACAACGGACAGATATGTCCCAACAAACAGAAAATACATAAACAGCGATGAGACTCTCACAGAGATAAGAGACACCGAACTGAAGAAGAATCAATACAATCATAAGATTCAGTTCACCTTCGATCTGAACAACAACTTCTACGACTTCGGAGACATCAAACTCGGAGAGAACATCAGTTTCTATGTAGGCGACAAGTTCTACGATTCTGTCCTGACGGGTTGGAATTTCCACATCGAGAACGGCAAGCTGCTCGAATCCGTGAACATGGTCTGCGGAAAAGTGAGAAACAATCTCACCAGCAAGCTGAACCTCGGAAAGGTGAAGTAATGCTTTCGCAGGACAAATGGAAGCAGTACGGCCTGCCGGACTTCGAGCCGAAGGGCATCGTGATTCACAATACGAATAATCAGCAATGGACGGCCAAAAGAATAGAAGAATTCCTTCAAAAAGAAAATACGGGTTCTAACGGCTGCCATTATGTTGTCGATCATAAAGAGGCAAGGCAGATAATGCCTCTTGATTGGTCGGCATGGTCAACGGGACGGGGGATGGACTTCGGCAACAAACATTGCATCTCCATCGAGATATGTTCAAATCCGTCCAACAGGCTTTATCTTGAAGGACAGGACAGAGCGGTCAAACTGATAAGGAAGCTGATGAAAAAATATCATCTGACAACGGATGATATTTTCTTTCACAGAGACTTCGATCAGTCCATCAACTGCCCTGCGCAGATATTGAGAATATACGGAAGCAAGGCCAATTTCCTTGCATTACTGAAAGGAAAATGAAATGAAGACAAATGTTCAAATCTTGAATGAGATCTCCGCCAAGCTGGGCGGAAAAGCGGATGCTTCTGTCAAAGTCGAAGCATTGAACAACATTGCCAATGCTCTTGGCGATAACGAACCTGACAGGATGGTCACGATCTCCGAGGCCTTGTCTGACATTCTCGAATATGTCGGTGGTGGAGGTGGTGGAGATATCACACCTGTTTTGAAAATGGAAGTTTCAAATCTATCGAATGATGCAAAAGAATTCGGCATTAATGCAATCCAAAATCACACAGTAATATATGAAGATGTAAGTGTTCCGATTAATTCCGTGCAAGATGTAGAAACACTTTGCGTTGGCGAAAAAGGGGATGACGATGAATTTATTTATTACTTTAACATTGAACTCGCTTCGTCAGTTACCGATTTAGTGAATTGCACATACGATGATGAAACTGGCGATATTTATATAACAGATCCGTCACAGAACGCATCTTGTTCCGTCACATATAACTAAAAGGGGGAATTATGAAATTATCAAATCAGGCTTATGACATTTTGGCATTCGTAGGAAGGATCATCCTTCCGGCATTGGCCGTTTTCTACAGATCCCTGGGCGGAATATGGGGAGAGGCTATCCCGTATCCTGACGAGATCGCTGCCACGATAATGGCCGTTGACCTTCTGCTCAATACCTTGCTCGGAATCAGCTCAAACACATACTACAAGGAAATGGCGCAGAATGTCGTAAACAATTACGATACGGAAGAACCGAATGAGGCAAACGGCTAAAGGTTTGGAATATCCGAACCGATTCTATTGGAATTATCTTGTAAATCCGAATGCCACGATTGAGAACGGCCTTGCCAACTGCACGACATACTGCTACGGAGCAATAAAGGAAGACGGCCACGCAGCGCCCGTCTCGTCCATCGTCAATGCGAACAGATGGGATCAGGTGTTGACGAACGGATGGATGGCCGTTCCGTATGAGGAAGGGAAGGCGGAGACAGGGGACATCATCCAATGGGTCGATAAATGCCATGTCGCCGTTGTGAGCAAAAAAGACACGATCTCCGGCTCATATTACACGGGGATGCACGGCAAGGCCTACTATGACGGAAAGTTCGACACAAGGGACTTCTCGTCTTTAGAGGAAATGTGCAATTGGATGATCGTGAACTATCCGACACGATTCTTCCATTGCTGGAGCATAGAGACGGAGTGCGAATGGGTGGGCGGTGAGCCGAACAACATCCTGAAGCATCCGCTCTATTCCGTAGAACGCAACGAAGCGGTCGATCAGATCGAAGTCCTGACCTACCAGCAGAACGTCAGGAACAACGACAACGAGATCCTGAAGAAAGCCGAAAGAGGCTTTTTCAATGTCCTCAATCAGAAGATAGCGAACGGCTATCTGTGGTATGAGGTTGAAAAAAACAAATGGATCGCACAGGTTGACGGACGAGTCGTCTTCTACGAAAGAAAGGACGATGACATCGCAGAATTGAGAAAAGAGAACAAGGAACTCAAAGCAAGAGTGAAAGTCCTCGAAGACAAACTCGATGCCATCAGAGAATTGTCGGTCTATGCTGAAGATAGTATTTGATCTCTCGGACTTTGAAGAGGTCGAGATCGTGCCGATTTCGGATGTTCATATTGGGAATCCGTTGTGTGCCATCGATGAACTGAAGAACATCATCGAATACATCAACGAAGAACCTGCCGATCCCAAGAGGGCGAGGATCTGCCTGTTGAATGGGGATCTTACCGAATCGGTTACACGGAAAAGCGTTGGTAACATTTTCGATATGACAATGACACCACAAATTCAGGTGGCAACAATGATCGAGATGCTCAAGCCATTGACCGAACCGAGGGAACATTATCCACAGGGCAAGATCCTTTGCTATGCAGGGGGAAATCACGATGTTGACAGGTACAAGGACACAGGCATCACATCTGCTGAAAGCATAGCCGTTGGCCTTGGCCTTGAAGATCGCTATTCGCCTGATGGGTGCTATTCGTTCATCAAATTGAACAGGATGCACGATTTGAAGGAACGCAACATAACGGCCACCATTTACAATACGCATCTATCAGGTGGTGGCCAAAGCGTTGGTGCAAGGGCGAACAAGATCCAACGGGTTTCGATGGGAATATTGGCCGACCTGTATGTCGGATCGCATTTCCACAATCCGACAACCTACAAAGAGGACATCATCGTTCCTGCTGTCCAATCATCATCGCTGACACAGAAAACGATGACATACTTGATTACAGGAGCATTCCTTCGGTATGGCGATTATGCCCAACGAATGGGAATGAAGCCTTCAACGATAACCATTCCGAAGGTGTTCATCACCCAAATCAGGGCAGACCACAGAGATAAACAGAAAAGGTATATAAAAGTTGAGGTGTTGCTATGAGCGAAATTACTTTGGGACAGCTGCAGAACTGGATGCTGTGGGCGATCGGCTTTGCCGGTGCTACGATAACCATCGTCAAGGCCGTCAAGAAGGCGATAGAGTCGGGATTCAAGCCGATCGATGATAAAATCGCTTCGGTGGACAAGAACGCAACGATGAATTATCTCGTTGACAAAATGTCGGACATCGACAACGGCCTGAAGCTGGAAGGTGTGGCTCGGAAAAGGTTCATAGACGAGTATGAGCATTACACGAAGGAACTCAACGGGAACACCTACATCAAGGAAGAATACGACAGACTAAAGAAAGAGGGAAAACTTTAGATAACCAAGAGCGCCGATAATAACTTTAGATTGTTCATTTTTTGTTCTCCTTTTTTTGATATTCAGTCGCAGAGCCATATTAAAATATCGGTGCTTTTTGTGTTATAGATAGAGGGCAGACCGCCCTCTTTTTTTATTTGCACAAAAATGCTTGACAGATATTTATATATGGTGTACCTTATAGGTAAGAAGTAAAGGAGAATTCAAGAATGAAAGAAAAAATCGAGAAAGCAGTTAAAAAGTTAGGCTTATATGAGAAGAAAGTATTCACGGCCAAGGAACTGAACCAAATCTGCAAAGAGGTTGGTTGTGATCTTGGAAGGGTGATGTTCTATTTGAGGTATGAAAGATAATGACATCAGAAGCGCAAAAAAAAGCATCTGCAAAGTATGAAAAATCAACTATTAAACGGATAGTCCTGAAACTTAACCGAAATACCGACAAGGACATCATCGCTTACCTTGATTCCCTGGAGAACATCCAAGGGGAGATAAAAAAGGTTTTACGGGAGCATATTAAAAGGCATTAGCTGTCCATCCAAAGTAAACCAGCCAATGCCAAGGGTTGAGCAGGGGATTCCCTGCTCTTCTATTCTAACATATAGATAGGAGAATTAACAATGAACTGCATAAACAAGGAAAACTACGAACTCATGAAGAAGATTCAGGAGTTCACGACATCATACTGCGTATTTTACGAAACGACAGGCGGAAGGATGGGGACATATCCTGACGAACTGATCGACAGAACGATCGCCTGCTTTGAAAAGGTTCTGTATAATCGGCAATTTATACAAGTAAACTGCGATGAGAAGCCGAACACCTTCGCCGAGAATCTGCAGCTTGCTTCTGACATCATCGAGGGAAATGCGAAAGAGGACAGGATACATTCCGTCATCCGCCGGCTCTATCAATGTTGACAGATTCCCCGAAATAATATTAAAATTATCTCGGGGTTGGAAAAATCGCATAACATACAGATTATGCGTTATGACGAAATTACCCAACCTCAAAAGGTTGGGTTTTTTAATCCCAAGGAAAGGAAAGACAGATGAAGGAATTTCTAATCACAATGACTATCGGATTATTTGGTTTCTTTGGCTTCGTCTATTTCCTGCTTCACGGATATCCGAACGACAGCATCGTCTTCCTGATGATGGGTCTCGCTGCAGGATGGGTCGTGATAACGGGAATACAGGTTCAGAAGAATGGCCGATAAGCAGTACATCGTTGTCGATGGCGAACTTGTGGACAAGCCTGACACCAATGCTCTGATGCTTCGGGAACTACGGGAAGTCGGAGTTGACCTGAAGGAATACGATGAGCTGGAAGCGCAGGCGGAGTACATAAGAGAGCAGCTCGACTTATGGATCTTCAATCACCGAGAAGCGATCAAAACGATTATGAAGGCAAACGGCGAGAAGACCATCCGCACACCTGACAGAATCTATTCGATAGTTCCGTCAGGTCTCAACAAGAGGCTCGACACAGAGAAGGCAAAAAAGCATTTGGAAGAAGAGGGTCGGCTTGATGAGTTCATGCTCTACACCGAAAGGCCGGAGCAGTTGAGGATAACGAAAAGGAGACAATGATGTTCGGAGAAAAGAAGACGGAAAACATCAGGGGAGCGGAATGTCCCGTATGGCAGACACCTAAATACGAATTGTCGAAGCAGAAGGCCATCGAAATCATCGAGAGCAAGGAATACGGCATTCAGGAAGGGGACTTTTGGATCTTGATGAATACTTATGCAGTCGGAACGAAAGTCGCCTATACAGGCTTAATTTTGAGCCACAACGGATGCCTGAAAATCAACGACAAACTCGAGGACGGCTTCAAGGCCGAATACCTGACAAGGGAATGGCTCAACGGCTCGCTCATCTACGAATACAATGACGGAACATTGTATGAGGTCGGAGAGGTGAACGAGAAGAACTGCAAGAACGATTATCCGTATGCGATGGCATTCAAGAGGTGCTTCGATCGGGTGGTGTTGAAGAAGAGCAAACTCGCATTCTCTAATATCTATTCGGAAGTAGAAGCGGATGAATTCAAAGAGAAGATAACGGAAGAGATTATAGATCCGTGCGACCTCGCAAAGGAATTCGAGACACTTTACACCGAGGAAGAGAAGAAAAGGATCTTCGACAATTACAAGGTAAGCGATGCCCTGGAGATAGATCCCGAAGCATTATCGAAATATATCAATTTCCGAAAGTATGGCAAAAAGCAGACAGGCAAAGGCTAAAGAGGTCTCGCCGGAGACGAAGCTGAAGGTGCTGCAGAGACAGAACGGCAAGTCCATAAGTGGAGCATATCTGTTCCCATACAAGACCGAATTCCATCACCTCATCACAAGGGGAAGCGGTGGAGTCGGCTATGAGTGGAACATCGTTGCTCTTACAAGCGAGGAACACAGAGCCGTTCACGACAGGCAGCCGATTCAAATCTATGGCCGTCTGCGGTTCACCTGCGAGGAGTTTCAGGCCTTGATGAGGAATCATATGAAGACTCATTACACAGGATGGAGCGAACGGAAATGCCGTTATGTGAAGGGATGGGAAGAGGAAGACTATGAAGTCAAACGCAGTAATAAAAGATTGCCGGATTCAGAATACTTTCGATCTAAATGACGGAGTGTATTCGATAGACATCCGTCCCCTTGGCTCGGCACGGACATACGAACAGATAAAGAAGCTGTGGGCGACCATTGACGACATATCAAGAGAGGAATACGGAGACATATCGCAATCTACAAACATATATTTGCAGATGTTGCAGATGTCGGGAGTGAGGACGGATCGCATCCTCATTCCCGAAGTCGCCGTGAACGACCTCAAGAAGAAGGCCAAGGCGATGAGCATTGTCGCCAGGGAGACGATAAACCACAAGCCATATGTCTTGGTGAATATCTGCCTCGCAGGTATATCCGAGATGACCAAAGCCGAGGTGAGTAATGTCATAGAGACCGCCATCAGGTGGGCGAGTGAACTCGGCATAGAAACAGAATTAGAAAGGACAGAAGAATGAAGATCACAGAGAAGCAGTTGAGACAGATACTCAACATACAGAAGAAGACGGACGATATCCTTGATGAATTGAGAGGATTCGGAATCGAGATGAATGGCAGAGGATGGAGAGCATTCGTCAGGAGATACAATGCGCAGTACGACAGACACGACACCTACATCGCATCGAACCGCTTCGGATACTATCTCACCGCATCAAAGAAGAAGATAACGAGGACGGCGATGAACAAGTTCAGGAACGGCCTGTCTATGATGCAAAACGCAAAGAAAGACCTGCAGATACTTTCCAGCAAAGACCAGCTTTCCTTAATGGATGAGGATGCCGATCTCTACGACATGATTATGAAGATGGAGATCTGAAAATGGCTTTGACAGATGAATTAAACAAGCTGATTGAAGATTTGAGTCAGTTGGAGTTGGATGAAAGAATCGAACAGCTAAACGAAATTAAAAGGCAATTAAAAAAGGTTTCGCCTTTCGATGCAGAGCCTGTCGATTTAGTCCAATGGGTGAAGGAAGATTTAGTCATCGCGAACGACTACAATCCAAACAATGTAGCACCACCTGAAATGGAATTGCTTCACACATCAATTCAGGAAGATGGCTATACACAGCCAATTGTTGTATATGAACACGATGGCATATATGAGGTTGTCGATGGATTCCACAGAAACCGAGTAGGCAAGGAATACGAAGATATAAGGGAAAGAATACACGGATATCTGCCTGTAACGATAATCAACGATGACAGGCACGAAAAGGCCGATAGAATCGCATCCACGATCCGGCATAACCGAGCAAGAGGAAAGCATCAGGTCGAAGCGATGAGCGATATTGTCCTCGAACTGAAGCGAAGGAATTGGAGC
>Ga0310690_10002667_pt1 | contig 28548 bp, 17 predicted proteins | sample AusTroGonzalo_MG_2_FD_207661 | JGI IMG/M metagenome (GOLD analysis project Ga0310690, IMG submission 207661) | Bovine rumen microbial communities from tropical cattle in Woodstock, Queensland, Australia - Gonzalo_04 (v2) (version 2) | ecosystem: Host-associated > Mammals > Digestive system >...
GCTTACCACACCTTGAACCTGCATTCTTTCTTCACCACCGGTCCTGACGAGACGAGAGCTTGGACCATCCATGTGGGCGACACAGCCCCAATCGCTGCCGGAGCCATCCACAGTGACCTGCAGCGTGGCTTCATCCGCGCCGAGGTGATGAGCACAGAGGATTTCCTGCATTATGGCTCGGAAGCTGCTGTGAAGGAAGCAGGTAAGTTCCGTGTCGAGGGGAAGACTTATGTTGTTCAGGATGGGGATATTTTGAACATTAGATTCAATGTTTGATTTAAAGGACTACGAATTACACGAATGAAACGAATTGTTTTGAATTTGAGGACGCAAGCGTCCTAAATGCATACGAATTGAACACAAGATTCATTGATGGAGAAAGAGCAAGAAAAAATGATTTATCCACATGAGGCATACGAAATAATCGGTGCCGCTATGGAAGTTCATAACACTTTGGGACAAGGTTTTTTGGAATCTGTGTATCAGGAAGCTTTGGAAATAGAGATGAACAAGAGAGAGATTCCTTTTTCCTCACAAACCAAAATCCAGATTCATTATAAAAACATTCCCATGGACCATTACTTTGTGGCAGACTTTGTATGTTATGATAAAATCATTGTTGAGTTGAAATCCGTTTCTGCAATTTTGCCAGAGCATGAAGCCCAAATCATCAATTACCTTCGAGCAACGGGATTCAAATTAGGCATATTATTGAACTTCAACGAAGAGAGCCTTTTCTTCAAACGCTATCCAAACGTCATGGCGAAAGCCAAAATTCGTACAAATTTGCAACTTTAGTTGCCAAATTCATTCGTATAATTCGTTCAATTCGTAGTTAAATGAAGAGCAATATGGAATATGTAATCTTGGTTGATGAAAACGACCGCCAAATCGGTCTGATGGAGAAGCAAGCAGCCCACATCGAGCCGCACTTGCACCGCGCCTTTTCCATTTTCATCTTCAACTCAAAGGGCGAGCTGCTGATGCAGCAACGCGCCCTATCAAAATACCACTCCCCTGGCCTATGGACTAACACCTGCTGCAGCCATCCCCGCGACGGCGAGACTTTGGCCGAAGCCACCTCGCGCCGCCTTTTGGAAGAAATGGGCATGACCTGCGACATGCACGAGGTTTACACCTTTATATATAAGGCTCCCGTCGGACAAGGCTTGACCGAGCATGAGTTCGACCATGTTTGGATTGGGCAAAGCGATGCCATCCCGCAAATCAATCGTGACGAAGTTGAATCATGGAAATACATGAGTCTTAGCGAGTTGTCCGAAGACATTAAAGAGCATCCAGAAATTTATACCGAGTGGTTCAAGATTACATTTGAGGAGATGACACGGCATGCGGAGCTATTGAAGGCCAATCGTTAAAGTCCAACTTCCTTTACAGAATTGTTTTGGTCTTAAGCCAAAACAATTTTTTTGCCGAAACAAATTAGTAAGTATATTTACTATAAGTATTTTTACTATTTTTGCCGCCGAAATCAAATTAAAAGCAAATTAAAACTTACTAAGCAAATTAAAACTTACTAAAATGAAACGCAAATTACGTATTATCGTCGGAATGTTGCTGTTAGCCATTCCGTTGTGCATGAATGCACAAGTGAAACCCACCAAACCCAATCAAGACCCTGACAAGGCCAAAATTGAGAAAGAAGAGAAAATGAAAGCCGAAAAGGAACGGCGCGAACAAGAAAAGCGCGAAAAGGAAAAGACCAAAGGCGGCTTCGAGATGCCCAAATTGTCAGGCTTTGTTCAAGGAATGTATATTGCTAACCTGAACCAAGAAGGCACGCTCACTGACAACACCTTAAGAATGCGCCGCGTGCGTCTGTCAGTGGAAGGCACGCTGGTCAAAGGCTTGACCTATAAGATTCAAGGCGATTTTACCCGCAGCCCCATGTTGGTTGATGCTTTCGTAAAGTACAAAGCCTGTGACGCTTTCTCCATCCAACTCGGTCAGTTCAAGACCCCATTCTCGATTGAAAGCCCCATCAACCCCGTCAATCTCGAAATTTTTGACTACGGCGAGGGTATCCAGAAACTCGTTGGCTATAGCGACGTCTGTGGCGTCGGTGCCTTGGGTCGTGATTTAGGTATCATGGCTTCGGGTAACCTCTTCCCCATCAAGGGCGAGGAAGGCATTAAATACCATGTGGTCAACTACAGTCTCGGTCTGTTCAACGGTAACGGTGCAAACGTCGTTGACAACAACAACCGCAAAGACATTGTCGGTCGTTTGGAAGTGCATCCCGGACTGAAGAACCTCACTCTGAGTGGTTCGTACTACTGGGGTATGTACAGAAACACAACTATAGAGAACCAAATTGCGGCAAATGGTATTGCTGTTGGGAACACAGCATTTAACAATGGCGTTCGCAACCGCTGGGCTGCCGGTATCCAGTACAACGATGGGAAGCTCGTTCTCCGTAGTGAATACATCAGTGGTCAAACTGGCTGCAAAATCGGTGGCTTAGACGAAGATGGCGATCCGATCATTTTAGACAACGTCCAACTCAGTAATGGTTATTACGCTGTAGCTGGCTACAACCTCCTCCTAGGCAAGGACAAGAGCCAGAAACTGATGCCCGTACTTCGTTACGAACATTTCACCGCTGACAAAGCCCTTGTTGCTGGCACCAACTGGTACACCGCCGGCATCAACTACTGGCCCATCAAGTCGCTCAACTTCAAATTCGACTACTCATTTGTTCAAAAACCAATCGGCGGCAACACACATCGCATCGTCGGCATCTTGAGCTACAAATTTTAAATCTTAAATCTTGAATCGTTATGTCAAACAATAAAGCATCCAACCTTTGGAAGAAAGAAGACTGGTTGGCCGTTTGGATTGGCTTCATCGTCATCGCTATCGGCTGTATTTCCGTCCTCACTGAAAGTTTCGATTTCTCCGCCGCCAAGTTCGGTAGCTGGCATTGGTGGGAGAACGTAGAAGAAAAACATTCATTGGCCGCTCAATTCCAGGGCCTCTTCTGGATTAAACTGCTCCGCACCTTCTTAGTGACAGGCATCCTTTTCGGTATCGGCATCAAGCTGCAAGGTGAAAGAATCGGCAAGTTCATCCCTGCATTCGTCGTGCTGTTCATCATCTGTATCGTCGTCAGAATGATTAGTGCTGAATTTACCCTCAAGATGTACCTCGAATGGGCTTTTTGGGCGTTGCTCATCGGCCTGCTGATTTCCAACACCGTCGGCACTCCCGAATGGCTGAAACCCGCCATCCGTACCGAGTTCTACATCAAGACGGGTCTGGTCATCATGGGCTTCTCGGTGCTGTTCTCCAACATCGCCAAGTTCGGACTTTATGGTCTCGGCATCGCTTGGATTGTGACACCTGTCGTCATCATCTTCATGTGGTGGTTTGGCACCAAGATCCTGAAAATCGACAATAAACCTTTGGTGATTACTTTAGCTTCGGCTACCTCGGTTTGCGGTACAAGTGCCGCCATCGCTACGGGAGCCGCTTCGAAAGCCAAGAAGGAAGACCTCTCCCTGGCCATCTCCATCTCCATCATCTTCACCATCCTGATGATGGTATTCGAGCCCATGATTATCCGTGCTTGCGGCATGAGCCAACTCATGGGTGGTGCCCTCATCGGCGGCACTGTCGATTCGACAGGTGCTGTGGTGTTGGCTGGTAACGCCCTCGGCGAAGAAGCTGAACAGGCTGCCGTCCTCGTGAAGAGCATCCAGAATATCCTCATCGGTTTCATCGCCTTCTTCGTGGCCATCTTCTTCGCCACTAAGGTGGACAAAGACCCGAACCAAAAGGTCGGTGCCGGCGAAATCTGGAACCGTTTCCCGAAGTTCATCATCGGTTTCTTCGTGGCCTCGTTGGTCGCCTCCTTCATCGTCCTGCCCCTTACCGACGGCGCTACCGTGAAGGCCATCAACGGCGTCCTCGACCAATACAAGAACTGGGCCTTCGTGCTGGCGTTCACCAGCATCGGTCTCGACACCAACTTCAAGAGCCTCTTCAAGCAGATGCAAGGCGGCAAGGTACTCTGGCTCTACATCGTGGGTCAGGTGTTCAACATCCTCCTCACCCTGTTTGCCGTATGGTTCCTGCTGTCAGGCGTTATCTTCAATGTTCCGGTGCTTGAAATGTTCAAGTAATGAACAAAAACCACAAAATATTCAAAGTGATTACCATCGTCGTGGTGGTAATCACTTTGTTTTTAGCTGGCTGGATCATGGCCAACAAACTCGGCCTCGTCGAAGGTTACGACTTTGGCGCAGGGGCCTATTTTTATGCCGACATTCCCACCGAGCAATACAGCCAAATCGATAAGGAAGGCGCTTATCAAACTTCGGTGCCGAAATGGATTTTTTATGTGCTATTCTTCACCTGGGGGTATTTGATGTGGCGACTATGGGTTTGGGTAGAAAGTCGGAATAAAAATCACTGATTGGCAATGATTTCGTTATACAGCAAGATGCCTTTCGCGGTAAGCTGATATTTCTGCCTTGGGTGATGGGGCTTGTCGGGGTAGAGCATACGAACAAATCCTTCTGCAATTGACGGATTGAGATAAAGATTCAGGAAATTGTCACGTCCTTTTAATTCCAAAGCATTCATGATTTCCTTGATTGACATTTGCTGATGTCCAACAGCTTTCACAATCCGTAAAACATCTTCATTATTCGTATGAAGCTTGTCCTGTACTTGTCCCGTACTTGTCCTATGCTTATCCCCTACTTGTTCTGATTCTGGCATTTTCCATTCTTCGGGAGGATTAATCATCATATAGCGATTTTTCAACGCATTGTCTTCTCCCAAAAGCAGGTTACGGAAAAAACGTTCCAAGAAAACAGGCTCATAATCAATCCCTTTTGCCACATTGCGATAGTTGGCACGGACAAGCGCATTACGAAAATACCATGAATGTTGCTCGAACATGTCATTGTTCACATCAAAGCCAAGTGAACGCAAGTATTTGATAGTAAAAATGGCAGTAGTACGAGTATTCCCCTCGCCAAAAGGATGGATTTGCCACAGCCCAGAGACAAACTTGGCAATATGTTTCACCAACTGATTCTTATCCAACGACTTGTAGTTGAATTGCCGTTCTTGGTCCAGATCGTACTGAAGGGTCATACTCAAATCCTCCCAATGGGCATAAAACACCGTGTCGCCGAATAAAACCCATTCCTTTTTCGTGATGTCATAGTCTCTGAAACGGCCCGCATGTTTGAAAACGCCCTCAAAGATAGTTTTGTGGATGGCGGCAAATCCAGCCACGCTATAAGTGAACGAGTCCGTTTGCAGCAGTTTTGATATGTTGGTTGAAACCTTGTCAGCCTCTTCAACATCGGCATCGCCCTCATCATGAGCGGTTTTCTTGATATAGTATTGGTTGACAAGTTCCTTGGCCTCGTCAATGGTAATCTCTCCCTCAATATTTCGGCGGGCGGTCTCCTGAAGGTACGCCGAGGTTTTCAGCCCATCCACGGCCTGCAAGCCAATGGCCACACGCCAAGCATCAGCTCGTGCACGCTTTTGCGGCTCGCCTTGGCGGATATACTCGTCGAAATTGATGTATTGTTCCTCGGACATGACTTTTCTATTGAATTGCAAAGATAAACAATTTATGCGATATTAGCAAATATCTATTTTTCTTTGTAACTTTGCAACATACAAAAACAATGGAATTTGATGCAAATCCCTGATATTCAAAACATATTAGCAGAACTCACCCATTCCATCGGCGAAACACCCATGGAAATCCAGCCCATAGCGGCCTCAGGCTCAGCGAGGAAATACTACCGAATCGTCACCGACAAGCGCACGCTAATAGGCACCTACAACGAGAACACGGAAGAAAACGAGGCTTTTTTGACATTCAGCAAGCATTTCCACGACTTAAGACTCAATGTGCCCGAGGTTTTTGCTGTAAACGAAAAGAAAACTTGTTATGTACAAAGCGACTTCAGCGATGACAACTTGTTTGCCCATGTGCAAAAATCTTTGATGGCTGACGGTTTTGGCGAAAATGTCATCCAACTTTACAAAAAGGCTTTGAGCCATTTGGTCAAACTGCAGGTGTTAGGTCACAAAGGTCTGGATTACAGCAAGGCCTACCCCACCGAGCGTTTCGACCGTCAGGCCATCATAGACGATTTGAACTATTTCAAATACTATTTCGTCAAGCCGCACGAGGAAATCGAATTCAACGAGACACGATTGGGCAAGGACTTTGAGGCCTTCGCCGACTTCGTCAGTCAAGCCCCCTGCGACTTCTTCATGTACCGTGACTTCCAGTCGCGCAACATCATGGTGAAAGATGGAGAACTGTTTTTCATCGACTTCCAGGGTGGCAGGAAAGGCCCGCTGAACTATGATGTAGTCGCACTGCTCTATCAGGTGAAAGCGCAGATTCCACAGTCCGTCCGCGATAAACTCATCCAATACTACAAAGAGGAGTTGAAGCAATTCGTTGACCCCGAAGAAGTCAAATTCGACACCTATCAGCCTTATTTCGTGTACTTGCGTCTACTGCAAGTCCTTGGTGCCTACGGCTTCCGAGGCTTAATCCAAAAGAAGTCACACTTCATTGAGAGCATCCCTTACGCGCTGAAGGAATTGAAAATTTGGAACGAAAAATACCCATTAAACGATTACCCAGAACTCCAAAACGTCATCACCCAACTCTCCACTCTCAACTATCCACTTCCAACTGACTCTCAACTTTCAACTCTAAACTCTAAACTAACCGTCACGATAAACAGTTTCTCATTCAAAAAAGGCTATCCCAACGACTTCAGCGGCAACGGCGGCGGCTTCGTCTTCGACTGCCGCGCCCTGCCCAATCCAGGCCGCGAACCCGAGTTCAGAACCAAGACGGGCCGCGACTGGGAGGTCATTGACTACCTGATGGCCAAGCCACCCGTCCATGTCTTCCTTGACCATGTGAAAGCTATCGTCGGACAAAGCGTCGACAACTACCGTGAGCGTCATTTCAGCAACCTGATGGTCTCCTTCGGCTGCACAGGCGGACAGCACCGCTCCGTCTTCTTCGCCCAAACGATTTACGAATGGCTGAAAGCGACCTATCCAGACGTCCACCTGAAACTTAACCATATCGAACGCAAAATCAAGGAGGAGCATAACCCATGATGACACACGACACCACCGCAATGATTTTGGCCGCTGGTCTCGGCACAAGGCTCGGTGCTTTGACGCAAGACAAACCTAAGGCTTTGGTCGAACTTAACGGCAAGCCTTTATTGCAGCATTGCATTGAAAATCTGATTGATAACGGTTTTTATTATATTGTCATCAATGTGCATCACTTTGGCGAACAGATTATTGATTTCGTGGGAAGCCATCGTTTTGATGCCGAAATCGAAATCTCTGACGAGCGTGACCTGCTGATGGATACGGGCGGCGGCATTGTTAAAGCCTCTCCCCTTTTCCAAAAGTCCAAAGCTGTTTTGGTGCACAATGTGGACATCATCAGCGACGTGAACCTTTACGAGTTAAGTCAACAGTTCGTTGCCTCGGGCGATGATGCCTGGATGCTGACACAAGACCGCGAGACCAACCGAAAACTATTGTTCAGAGACGATGACCAACTGATTGGCTGGCGCAATAAAACCGACGGCAATTTTAAGTGGGTCTATGACAGTTTCGGCAAGTACAAAGAGATGGCTTTCAGCGGTTTGCATTTCTTCCGCAGCGACTTGTTTGCCGATTTCGAGGTCAAGCCGCAGAGTGTCATCGACTTATACCTCAAATTAGCCAAAACCAAACGCATCGTTTCCAAGCCTATCCAACCCGAATTTTGGTTCGATTTGGGCAAGCCCGAGCAATTGGAACATGCTGAAAAACAACTCAATAACCGATAACATGAGTCACTATAGTTTTATCCAACAGCTTTACGACCACATCCAAACCCATTATAACCTTGAAAAAGAGGAACTTACCATAGTCTTCCCGAATAAAAGAGCAGCGTTTTACCTTCGCTCGGAGTTCAAGCGACAATACCCAAAAACCATTTGGTTGCCACAGATGCTGTCCATCCAAGAGGCTGTAACACAATGGAGTAAAATGACCCTCGTGGACAACATCGACATGCTTTTTGAACTCATCGACATCGACGCAGAACTTCACAAGGAGCAAAACAGCGATTTAAACGTTTTCGGGAGTCAAGCGGCGCAGATGGCCAAGGATTTTGATGAAATTGACCAATACGACACCGATGCGCTCCATCTGTTCCACTATGTGCTGGAAAACAAGAAGTTGGAAATCTGGGACTTCAAAGAGTCAAAAATCAAGGAAAAGGAACAGAAATACCTCAGTTTTTTCACTTCGCTCTACGACTATTATGTGCGCCTACGCGAAAGGCTGGCAGCCAAGAACCAAGGCTATTATGGCATGATTACCAAGCAGTTGGCTCACATGTCCATTGACGAACTGATTCGCAACATCGGCAATCGGAAAGTCATCTTCGCGGGCTTCAACGCCCTGACAACCACCGAAGAACGCATCATTGACAAACTGGTGAAAAACGGCTGTGCCGAGGTCATTTTCGACTACGACAGCCACTATGTCAACAATCCCGACAACGAGGCTGGACTCTTCGCCCGTCGCTATCTTGAGTCGCACCCCGACTGGATGAAAAATGGCATTTCGGAATGTCTCAACAAGAAAGAGAAAACTATCCACATCGTCAAGGCTAACGGCAACACATTGCAAGCCAAAGCATTACAAAAGCAGTTGCAAGACCATAAAGAGGCTAACACCGCCATTATTCTTGCCGATGAAGCCTTGTTGGTTCCTGTGCTAAATGCCATTCCCGACAATTGCGGCTACAACGAATTGAAGGTCAGCATGGGCTACCCCGTCACAAAAACACCTGTCAATCAACTTATTAAAGCCTATTTCAACCTCCATCATCGCAGCAAGATTTCAAGGAAGGTCACGGAGCAAGGCATCGAACACACGGTGGAAGGCTGGTACATTTGGCCCGTGCTGAAAATCATGGACTTGGAAATCGTGAAAATCATCTTCACGCCCAAAGAAATCGCCGAGTTCAACGCATGGAAAGCACCGCGCGTGAAGAAAGGAAAATTCATTTTTGAGGACAGCGACCTTGCCGAATTTGCGCAAATCCCTGACCTTCAAATGTTTTTGGAACTTGCATTAAAGGATGTCCCAACAACAGATACCGACATCCCCAAAGCAACCATTGACAACCTCATCCAACTTTTGCGCTTCATTGCCAACAAGATACAGTCGCGGAACGAGGACAAAAAGTTGCTGTTTTTGCTCAACCAAGTGAGTGAAGTCGGCAAGACCCTGAACCGCATCGCGGCAGTCATCGAGCGTCACGCCAACTACGTTCACGACCCCAAAAGCGTGGAAATTCTTTACAAGCTATTGTCCTCTAACTCTACCATTAAGCTCAACAGCAGCAGCACCGAAGGCCTACAAATCATGGGACTGCTTGAAACCCGCAACATCGACTTCACGCGGCTGCACCTGCTCAGCGTCAACGAGGGCATCCTGCCCACCGACAAGACCCTAGGCAGCTTCATCCCCAATTTCATCAAAAAGGAATGCGGTCTGCCAGGCTATAACGAAAAGCAAGCCGTCTTTGCCTACCATTTCTATCGTCTGCTCCAAAATGGAGATGACATTTATCTGTATTACAACAGCTTGGGGGATGCTTTCGGTGGTGAACCCAGTCGTTACATCCTGCAAATCAGACACGAACTGAAACCTTACTCCAATATCACCATCAAAGAGGAAGAATTTGAGAGTGACACCTCGTCCACGATGCAAAAGCTGGAGCTTAATGTACAGAAAACCAATTGTATTGACAAAATCAAGCAATATATATCCACAATTGGCATTTCGCCCACCTCGCTTTCCACTTACATCAACTGTCCGCTCAAGTTCTACCTGAAAAAAATCATGGGCATCGAGGACAACAGCCTTGACGAAGAAATCGGCTCCAACGTCATCGGCACCATCACCCACAGCACTTTGCAATTCCTGTTTGAGGATTATCGTCCCAAAAATAGTGTTCAGCAAGTCATTGATAAAGAGTTATTTGACAAGGTAATCATGCCCCAATGGAAGGCCAAGCTTGAAAAAGCCATCAAAGAGAACATGCCCTTCGGCTTCACTGATGTCGGGTTCAACTTCCTCAACAAGACCATCATCCAACAACAGTTGGAGAACTATCTGAATTTCGTATCCGAACAACTGAAAGAGCACGACTTAATCGTCCTTGAAACCGAAGGCAAGCTGAAAGCCACCTTGTCCACGCCCGTCGGCGACTGCCTGTTTTCGGGCCATGCCGACCACATTGACCTGTGGGGCGACACGTACCGTGTCATCGACTACAAGACGGGAAGTGTGCATGTAAGCGACTTGAAAGTCCCGGTACGAAAAGAAGAAGACACCGACATAGATTTCCTGAAATCCATCCCAGAGAAAGCCCTTCAACTATTGATTTACAAATATTTGTACATCAGAGAGCATCAAATCCATCCAGAACAAGTCACCGCAGAGATACACGGCTTGCGTTATTCCAACACCATTGTTTTCGGTCTGTCGCAAACACCGCCGAAGAAAAACGAGGAATTCGTCCCGTGCTTGGACGACGACAACTTCATTGCCGACATGGAAGCCCTCTTGACCGCCTTCGTGACCGAGTTGCTCGACCCCGAAATTCCCTTCGTGCAAGCTGAAAAAGACGACAAATGCGAGTATTGCGAGTTTAGGGTGATGTGCAAAAGATAATGACAGCCAATCTTTTTTCTTTTTTTATCATTGATGCATATTTTTTGATAAAAAATAGTTATTTTTGCAATTTCTATTATTTTTGATAAAATCATATCACAATGATGATACTCGTTGAAGAAAGGTTAAACTCTATATTATATGCCGATGGGAAAAAACCGGAAAGAAAAGACCGCCTGACAATATTTCTGTCAAAAGAATTGGGCATTTCTTGTTGGTCAACTCCACTTCCTGCCATCTGGGACAATAAGATAAAAGTCATAGAAGCCAATGCCATCATCTACATATCTGGTGTGAAAACTCCTTTTGGGGTGGAAGGCTCAGATTATTTATACGTAGTCTCGAAAGAAAACACGAGATGCATTTCCAAAGCTGCCCTATTCTCTGATGCCATAAGTAACACTATTCTTGAAGACATCAGAAATGTGGCAGGAATAATCGGCTACGACATTAGTGATGAGATATTAAGCAAGCGACGCTTGATTGCGTCTGCGACTTTGGTACTCAAACACGTACATAACAACAACGAACAAAGCATACGCATTCCATATACATTAGGAATCAACCTAAAGCAAACGATTCAAGGTACGGACTACAACGAACTACCCGAGTATTATGAAATCAGTGAAGAGAGGCGCGCAGACCTCAAAAGAGCAATCTCTGCCTCCATCCAATCCCACTTTAACCAAAGCTTTAATGACATGAATATGTATTCATACAATTGGTTCATTCCACAAAACAAGCTATTATGAGCAAGTACTTTGGACTCGACTATGGCACCACCATGTCACTAATTTACAGTTACAATGATGGTAAATTGCATAAAGAATGCGGAAACAGATCCGCAGCATTGGTTCTCGATGGATCAAATGGACCAGTATTGAAGATTGGAAATGAAGCCTTGGATATTTCTCAAGAAGCAACTCAACATCATGTGCCAATCGAATCCCCCAAGCGAAGCATCAATAATTTAGATGATGATATAAATGGGATCACGTATAGACAGATGATCGAAACGCTTTTGACCGACATGATCGAGCAAGCAGATATTGACCGTGATTCGCACATTACGTTGACCATTCCCAATGGCTATTCTGCGACGAATTACATTGATATGTACAACATTCTTTCTAGCTGCTTGAACAAGATCTTCGCCCACAATCACAGCATAAAAATACATCTCCTCCCCGAACCCGTAGCTGCCGCACTTTTTTATGTTTTAAGACACAACGAGGAGATGCCAGACATTTGCCGATTAGTAGTATGCGACATTGGTGGCGGAACGACAGACTTGTGTATCATCGAGTGTCAACGGGTGAATGCCAGACTAACATTCGAAGTCAAAGCATTACAACAAACCGTCGAGATTGGCGGCAACAAGTTCGATAAAAAAATAGAGGACAACAAGCTCTTTCCAATAGGACTCAAATCCATAGAAAAACGAATCATATGCCAAAGACTAAAATGTCAACTATCCAACAAGGATAATGCCGTAGAATATATTGGTGAAAAGCAAATGAATCTAACCCGCGATGAATTCGAATCCTATATTCAGGGGTATCTATCAGAACTTTTCGACCTAATGCGAACGATGTATAAAGAAAGCAATATGGCAGTTGACGAATCTTGGTATTTGCTACCCATTGGAGGTTCTTGCAAGATTATTGCCATTCGGCAACTTATGCAGGATGTTTTTCAGGGAGCACACCAGACTTATGAGGAAGAAAAAACAATCTTTGACGGTGTCGCTCAAGGAGCTGCCATTTATTCGGCTTGGTGCGCCAAAGCGTTGAGTCTTGGACAATTCGAAGATATACTCATAAAAGACCTTGCCCCCCATGAAATACAATTCAAGACGGCCAATGGTTCTTGGCAAACCCTTGTGCCGAAGAATTCCCCTAACGGGACCTACCCTGCTTCCAATGAAGGCAACGTCAAACCGTTGAACATCGATGAAAAGGCAGGAGGCAAATACACGGTAGGAGAAATCAAGCTGAAAGAAGCGGGGACACAAGGGGAACTGACTAGAGTACACGACATACCATTCAGCCTGCGAAAGCGATCAAAAGAAGAAATCATCCTACAGTTAGGAGTAAAAATCGAAAACGGCCACATCGTCAAATGGTGGCTAAAAGACTGCGAGACAGGTGAGTCGCAAATCTGGGATTTAGAATCAGGAAACCATTAATGGCATGAGACCCAAACGAATCACCATATTGACATTGTTGCTTATACTTACGCAATTGGCTTCCTTCGCCCAATTTGATGAGCAGCTGAAGCACCACATCATTATTGTGCGTGACGAAGTGCTGAAAAAAGAAGATCCAGATTGGCCACAAAGCGAAGAATCTTACCAGCGTGTCTTTAACCATTTACTTGGAGACAACATCCTACGTGAACGTGATTTCATCTCGTTTGTCGGTTTCTCTACTGACGAGCGTTCAAATAACCTAGATGATTTTTCCTATACCATTATTGATTCGAGTTGGATTACATACTCCAACACAACAAAAGCCAAGATTCATGAGAATTGGAATGCAATCATGGACAAATGCCATCGCAGACACAAAGGAGCAAAACCTTTTTCCATGATTTCATTAGCCAAAATGTACGCTTTTGCTCCCGTTAAGAAAACTCAGCATAACCAGTATGTTAATAGGACTTTCATCATCTTTATCTCCGATCACCAATACAACGGAGGTGATTTTTACGAGGAACGTTTTGCGCTCAAGGATTTCAACGCAAAAATCACACCGAAGATGACACAAGAATACGGCCAGCGCATCAGCGCGGAGTATTATGTCCGCCAGATCAACGATGACTACGAAAAGCCAAAAGGCAGCCACTACATTGACCTTCTCGAATACATTCCTCTTCAATCAGGGCTTACCCTACCATCCCTGCTTGACTACAGCGCCGGAGGCATTACGGCCCGACGCATCAAGGGTGGCATTTACCATATTGACATCAATACTTCATCGAGGCGCAACCCGCACTACAACATCCTGCAATTGCATTACCGCATCATGGCCGCTGACAACACAGTGCTACTTGACACAATATGCAGAGCCAGCATTGGCTCAGACGGTGACTATGTACCTATAGAGCATTTTGATGTACCCTACGAGATAGGGACAGACATTATACAAGCTTCGGTAACCATCGATGCATGGGCTTCGCTCAATGATGGCATTTACGACGCAACAATACTTACTCCCGTTGCTGGAGCACCTGACTATTTGGCTTCAAAAGGATTGTCAGTTACCATCCCCATCAACTATGAGCCGACCTCAAAAATCCTTGGAATACGCTCTTTACCCTTGCCAGGATTTTTGCAATTCGGCGACGACCAGGAGATTTCTAATACGATTGCGAGCTCAATGGTCATCTTCATATTGGTGGCATTATTCCTCACCATTGCGTTCTGGATTATCCATCGCATCCGCAATTATCGCATCAAAGCCAACGATATTACCATAAATAGAATTTAATCATCAATAACATCATATTATGAATCTGAAACTTAACGAACACAAAATAGAGAAAGCACGTTCAGCCGACTTGGATCTTGCTGAAGAAATGGAACAACGCAAGTCGGAATGCATTGCCGAATACCGACTCAGCTTTAAGGACAAATCGTTTTTAGGGATTCACCGTTCCCCAGAAGGCACGTTGCCATTGGAAATCAGTTATAGCATCAAGTCTAAAGATATAGTCGAACTCAACCCTGGCCGCAATTTGCTCACCCTCGATTGTAAAGGCGAAAAAGGCCGCAAAATCAACGTCGAAATCAAAGGAGAACCAGAAGTCATTCTCCGAGTCATTTTCAGTCCTTCTGCCATCGTCGATTGCAAACGAACTGACAAAGACGGACACATGATCTCTGAATTTGAAATCGACTTCAGCATTAATTGCAATTTGGACATCCCAGTCTCCATTCCTGGCATGGCCACTATAAGGTTGCGTCCCATAAGTGCCGTTCCAGAGCTTGGGCCTCTCAACCAAGACGACCAACCTTGTCATAAATTCATATTTGATTATAAGCCTGAACGCATTGAGCTGAAACTTCGTATTAGCAATAGCAGCAAACTACAATACGCTCCTATTTTACACATGAAAATCACCAGTGCCAAATTGTTCGATCCAAGTGGAACCAAAATCATCCAAGATGCAGTGGATATACTTTACGACAAGGTCGATGATTCAGGAAACTACACGTTAGGTGATGTCAAGATTATTGGAATAAACCAACAAATCTTTGTGAATAACAAAAACGAAATCGAATCCATATATCCCAAAACAGGTTATTATATCAAGCTCCCTCTCACAATAGACCTCAACAAAATCCCCAACCCGCAACATCCAGAGGACAAGTATAGCCTCACCGTTGAATACGAATATTGGGACGACGACGCCAATTCGCATAGACAACCAATGCAAGCCAAGTTCGATGTCATCATTAAAAAGAACCTTGAGAGTATTGAGCTAGGAGTCAACCTTCAACAAAAGTATCACGACGGATACAAAACGCTATCAGTCGTATCAAGCAGCACTCCTATCGAATACCCCATTACAACCAATGGCGGTGGAACGAACGTCACTTACCGCATCGCAATCCAAAATACAGCAACAATACTACAAAAGGAGCATCCTAACGCAGGTATCATCATCAGGAATTTCAAGAGCACTGGCATCACATTTAAAGATGGTGTTACTGCAAAAACGAATGGAGATGAGATTATTGACATTAGTAGTTTCTGCAACTGCAAGCCATATTCCGAGGCCGAAAAGGTCTTGATGACAAATGGCAGCATCAACATTGACATTCCCTTCAACATGACGACTGCCATCGACCACTTCTCAAGCCCAAGCAAAGACAAACTATACAAGGTCGAAGCAGAAGTCAAGGTTTATTTTGACTATTACATCGATAACATCGGCACCCGTCAATTTTCCGAACCATTCAAGCATTTCGAGGGATCAGTTGTCTTTCCACTCGAAATTCTTCCCCAAAGGGAATGGCTCGGTATCGACTTCGGGTCGTCGGCCGTAGTTGCACTATATGGCAATACCATTAATTTGGCGAATGGCTTGCCCCAGAATTGCATCCAAGACCTTAAAGTTACTAAGACGAAAGGATTGGCTAAAGCATATCCAGATGCTGACAAAAGTCATCTTCGCTCAGTCACTGACGAGGATATATTCATCAATTCAAGAATCGTCCTTGGCAACAAATTCCCTTCAGGGAAAAAAAACGTGCATGATTTCAGCGAATATCCTGATGGTGTCATTTTATTCTCGCCTGGTGACGGATTCACCTACTCCAAGCTTCTTCCCAGCCTCAAATCCATGATGGGTTACGACCTCATTCCGCTTGTGACCACTAGCATTACCAATCCGCCCCATGTGGACGACATTTACGAGATGGCCTATCAGCAGCTTTTCAACCTTTATATCAAGAGCATTTCAAAGCACCAGCAAAAGATCGTCATGACCTACCCCAACACTTTTGCTACTCGACACGTTGCCCGGCTGAAGCAACTGGCTAAAGAATGTATGCCAGATCTTCGCGAAAACTATATTGTGACCATTAGCGAATCGGATGCCGTTGCATTCCGCTACTTGATGCTCAGAGCCAGGTTAGGAATTACTGGCGATGTTGACCGCAATGTACTAATCTATGACATGGGTGCTGGAACGCTAGACATTACATACTTCAGCAACATCATGGAAGGTGGCATTCGCAAAGTGGATATCAAAGGCAAGTTCGGTATCAGCAAGGCAGGCAACTATCTGGATTATGTGCTAGCCGAAATCGTCGTTGACATCTGTAACACCCACGGCTTCAAGGATCCCAACGGCAAGTCTTTTGACGGTCTCCTTTCACTTGACAGCAAACGCGCGGGCGATATCTCCGCCTCATCCAAACTGAAAAACTACGTCAAAGACAAACTTAAACCACTGTTGGCAAAATCCGACAACAATACCGAAACCACAATGCCCAAATGGGATAGCGTCAGCAGTACAGCACTCGAATCAGTTCCTCTTTCAGAGGTTTTCGGACACTTCAAATTCACAAAATTCATTGATGACATTTCAACGGAAGTCATTGAAGGATGCAACAACATTTTCCCCGGTGGGCTATATGACGCCGATGTTATCGTGTTCTCTGGCCGCATGAGTTCCATGCAGTCCATTCGCACAGCTGTCATGGCGGCCGTCAATAAAATAGTCAAATCCAAAGACAAGAACAAAGTAGTAATCCCGAAAGACATTGCCCAAAGCGAAGTCGATGGAGGCACACAACTCCAAGTTAGGAAAACCGCCGTCGTCGAAGGAGCACTCAACTATGTCGAAAGTGTAGGGATATTGAACCAAGACGAAAACGATGGCAACCAAGGCGACATCGTATTACTCCCACCAAAGCCCTTCTTTGCTCGCTATTGCGTCATCGTGCATAAGCTCCCTGATGACTATAGTGTAATCGACCATGTGGACAATTCCATGGAAGCGGAGGGATATTCAGCATCGAAAAAAATTGACCTTACCAGCGTATATGCGTTGTATCTCATCCAGACCTATGCTGTGGGCGACAAGGCCATTATCGATGATTTCATTGGCGACCGCAACCTTACCACAGTACTTGAATCACGCGAAACCACAAACATCAGAGGCAGTTTCTCTATCGCTGTAAAAGTTGAGTGTCATGAAAACGGGAACCGGTTCGAACAAGGTGCTAGCAGTGTCTCCCTATGGATTGGAGGCAACAGCAATTCGACCCTGCCACATGAGAACATCCAAAGCACAGCCTTCCGCAAAAGCGCCTGGCCTATCGTTTTTGTCTAAATAATTAAACCTATGAAACCGATTAAACACTTATTCGTCATAAGCATCCTTTTGCTTGCAGCCATGGCTGCCAACGGGCAAGAGGAAAAAGCCACCCTCTTTTTCGACTGCCAACAAAAAGAGCCGACATTGACACTAAACGGCGATGGGGTGCTCTATCATTGGAATAGCCAGCACGAGAAATATAAAGGAACCTATTATCTTTTTACCGATGTTCACACAATTGGAATCGACCCGTCTTCAAAGCTTTTCGACAGAAACTCCCTATTAGTTTTTAAGGATAACGACAAGAATAGCAAATGGTTCAGCGACACGACATGCCTTGGCAATGATTGTAGAATCAATAATTCAAGATTACAAAGTGCGGCAAGCAAAGACCAACAAATCTGTTTCAAATGGGGACGACATGCCTACTTGTTTATCTCTTCCAATGCTAACAAACAACCCATAAAAAGCCAGACCTTGTTCCTTGTCGTTTTGCCGACACCCCCTGAAGACACCTTGATCACCAAAGTTGAGACTTCCCTCAATACCGAAAACGACAGCCTCAACGGCACCATAACCATTCACAGAACTGGACGGGTGATTATCGACAGCGTGTATGTGGAAGGAGAAAAAGCCTATACCACCTTTAATCCCAAGTTGGAAACAAATGATGAGCCTTATTACCGCAATATTGCATTCGCCCAAGTAGAGATACATCGTTCGTGGGACAAAAAAAACAAAGACCTCAACGTAGTTGTGTACATGAAAAGATTCAATGACGACAGCACCATAACACCCTGTCAGGAGGAACTGCAAGTTGAGCTGTTCGAGAAGACCCATTCCACATGGTATTGGTGGCTCATCGGCATCATCGTCCTCGCTATGGTGGCCTTCCTATCCATTCTGATAGTCAAAAACTTGAAACGCGAAACAGATGATGATATACCATCACAAAAGCAATTTATGAGACTGAAGAAGGAGAATGAGAAATTGTGTTCAGAGCTTGAACAAGAGAGAAAACGCCGTGAGACAATTTGTGATAAAATGACAAAAGAGGCGGAATACAGGATTCATGACATGGAAAAGCGCTATCAGGAAAAAATCAAAACACTCCAAATGGAAATTGAGCGGCTTAAAATTCCTACTCAAGCCGCAATCGACGAAGCGATGTTCATCAGCAAATGCGACACACTCTTCAATGCAATTGAAAAAATCAGGGAAGAGTTGAAAGGCGATCCAGCACTGCAAGGCCTTGACGAAAAATTACGAAACCTGCAAAAAACGATTATCATCGAAAGACAATAAAGACACCTATGAAAAAATCACTTACAACAACCACCCTAATGCTGGCATTGCTTTTGATAATGCCTCTGCAGTCATTGGCCAATAGGAACAACGACACCATTCTTAACTACGCCTACGAAAATGGTAAAATCAAGATTCTGTCGGGCAATGGCGAACTCTATCCATTCGAACATGACAAGGACGGATACAAGTATATTTACTACCTTTTTACCAAAGCCGAGTATTTACACCTCAGTAAAACCGACGTTAAAGACGACAATTCGCACTATTGTCTCGCCACACAAGACCCAGAGGTGGCCATTTGGTACAACTTATCAACAAAGAAACAATCCGCTCCAGACGTCAAATGGTCTCTGCGTTATGAAGGGGAAGACAAAAGCTTCACCGAATACGTTAAGGACAATCCTAACAAATGTCTGTGGTGGAAGGATGCGGACAAGCCCGTACAACTGCTTTTCAATGTGGACAACAACCGCAAGAAGAAAGCTGACAACTCTACGGTTCTGCTTTACATCATGCCGCCCTTTAGTGAGAAGGCCAACCCCGACAAACTGCTTCAAGGAAATGAGGAAATCAAACTCAACTATGGAGGCAAACACGGCAAAAGCTTGAATGATTTCCAAAACGATACTGTTTTCAGCAAGAAGAGCAACACTTTGAACGGTGTTGAATTCGTCATTACCCGTTCTGACAGAGCTGTCATCGACTCCATCACAGCCAACGGCGTGGTCATTCCCGTCAAAGACAGCCCCAGAGGCCCCCAACAAATCGTGGCCAAATTAGACAACATCCCCATCGAACGCGGGAAAAACGTCAAAATCAAAATCCATTACCAATATTTCAACCACAATGACCACAATGAAAAAATAACGCAAGAGACCTTCTCACCGGATTTACCTATAAATTGGGAAAGGGCTAAATGGTGGAGCCTGTTATTGATAATTTTTGCCATCCTGGTTTTCATTATCATATTAGCCATCGTGTTAATCCTAATCATGAACAAGAAAAAACGCAAAGAAAACATTCAACGCAAAGAGGACATTCTCAACTACGCCTACGAAAATGGTGAAATCAAGATTCTGTCGGGCAATGGCGAACTATATCTATATCGATTCGACCATGACAAGGGCGGATACAAGTCTATTTACTACCTTTTTACCAAAGCCAAGTATTTACACCTCAGTAAAACCGACGTTAAAGACGACAATTCGTACTATTGTCTCGCCACACAAGACCAAGAGGTGGCCGTTTGGTACAACTTATCAACAAAGAAACAATCCGCTCCAAACGTCAAATGGTCTCTGCGTTATGAAGGGGAAGACAAAAGCTCCACCGAATACGTTAAGGACAATCCTAACAAATGTCTGTGGTGGAAGAATGCGGACAAACCCATACAACTGCTTTTCAATGTGGACAACAACCGTCAAAAGAAAGCTGACAACTCTACAATTCTGCTTCACATCATGCCGCCCTCCATTGAGAAGGCCAACCCCAACAACCTCATGGAGAACCTCACTTTGGTATCTGACACAGAAAAAAGAGCGTCTGACACTGCTGATGAACATGCTACAACAAAAAGTCAGAGAAATCCCAAAAACATCTGGGGCAAACTAGTCTCATTGTTCTCAAAAACTAAAGCCTCTCAAGAGCAAAACTCCTTAACCAACGATGTAGACAAAAGAATCGCAGACGCACTCAAGAAAAAAGAAAAGGAATTAAGGGCAGAATACGATGCAAAAGTAAATGCTGCCGAACAAAATGCCCAAAAAAAGTTCGAAGAGGAGTTCAAGAAAAAAGAAAGCAAATTAAGGGCAGAATACGATGCAAAAGTAAAAGCTGCCGAACAAAAAGCCAAAAAACAGTTCGAAGATGAGTTCAAGGAAAAAGAAAGCGAATTAAGGGCAGAATACGATGCAAAAGTAAAAGCTGCCGAGCAAGCCCGCGACGAAGCCGAAAAAGCTCGCAACAATGCCGAGGAGAATGCCAAAAAGGAGTTCGAAGAACAAAAAAGAGCAATAGAAGCTTATCGCGACGCGAAGGTGCAAGAAGCCCAAGAATCCGAGCGAAAAGCACGAAACGAAAAAGAGGTAGCCATCAAGGAGATGCAAAAGCAATGCGACGAAGCACTCAAACAATGGACCGACGACCGTGACACGATGCTTGGCAAGCTACAAAGCCTTGCCCTCAAGCTAAAAAAGGATGTTGAGCAGATGGACAACAACGCTTTCAACGGCAACTGTGGAACGATTAGGAGCGGAGCAAGTTTCAATGCTGACAGACTCTGCCAAAGCATCGAAAGCGGTGAATGGAAAAACAAGACGACTGGCGAGTGTTTTGAAGAACTGCGTGCGGATTATTGCCAATTGCTTGACTATGGCACGGACAGCTGGGTTAACCTTTTGGGACGACTTTACAGTTACATGTCGGTAGCCGAACTAAGGCAGCAGCTTTTGTCAGAAGGCCTGAGTTTCGAACTTGTTTCCGATGCATTCGACACCCTGCAAGCCTTCTTAGCGTCGATAGGAATCATTGTACTCAACTGCTCACCAGGTTATGATAGCGGGTCCGACCCAGTCACCTCACGGTTTTTCAAGCACGAGTCTTCCATTGACCGCATCACCAATTGGCTCGGTGGAAATGAGGCAGTCGATGAAGCCATCCCCAACCACGGACAAACCGTCTATGACTTTGGCCAGCTGGCATACTTCACGACAAACGACCTGCAAATTCACAAAGGAAGCGTCATATACCACAATTAAACAAACAATATAATAACAGCAATTATGAAACTCGTAAAAATAAAAATCAACAACCGCGTCGATAGAATTCTGAATTTTGACGAACCTATACAGTTGCACAACAACACTTTCATTATTCGTGACTACTCTGGCGGAATGGCCGAGTTATTTCGCATCGATAAAGATGCCATAATTATCACAGATCAAGGGCATTTACCATTGATTATCAAAAGAATAGATTCAAATAACGGCATCTTGGATGTGTATTTCAGCACAAAGAAAATTGACTCTGAGAGCAAAAGTTCTCGTGGTTTTTTTGGTCGCGGCAGATCGAATGCGGTCGACCAAAATGACACAATCAAAGGATTGACTCTTATAACAGAAAAAACAGAGGAAGACAGCCAACAGTTTTGGGTCTATCAAAAGCAAAAGCCAAAAAACGACGACCATTATGAGTTGAGATTCCACCTCGAAGTCCCCTCAAGTCAAGACGAAGAAGAAGCACCTAATAATACCGAAGATGTGGAAGATGCTCCCACAAATGAGGAAAATGCCCCTAAAATTGAGGACGAAAGATGTGACATTAAACCCATCAGTATTTTCGTCTATTATGCCACAACTGACGAGACCTTTGATGCCATTGTTGATTTCGGTTCAGAGGCTTCGCAAGCCTTGTGGCGCAACAAGAATGACCAGGCATTCATTGATTTGACTGCCAGTATTCTCAATCAACATTCTTCAATTGCTGGCAAGAACAAGCAAGACTTTGTCCAGTTTGAAAGCAAACAGCTATATAAATCCATTTATTACTTAAAAAAAGAACTGAAGGAAAGCGACTTAACGACTTGGCCAGTATATGATGGAAACCTATGGAAGTTTCTGGTAGCGAACGATGATTTGACTACACTCAAAGACTATATGCAACTTCCTAACACCAAGTTATTCAATTTCGACATTTCAGAATACACCGAACTGGAAGTGTTACAGGATAACGAGACAGTACTGTTAAAGCGACTTGGAAATGAAGAAAATGTCATTGGTCGCATTCTAATGAACAACATCGTATGTCAGGTGTTGTATGCCATTAAGAAAAACCTAAAAAAGCTTAACAGCGCATACGTCGTTCTTAACATTCTTATGCCCAATGTCTATCCTATCCACCTCGTCTCAGAAAAACTTGACCATTTGGCAATAGATGTCACCAAGTTTTTGAAAAACAATTCCGACTTTAGTCGCATAAAGGCTATTGAACTCCGTTCCATATCAGAAAGCGACGCTTCATTTCTCGGATACTACAACTCTAAAAAAGGAGGATTTCAACATGGCAAGTATCTCATTATGGATGCGGGAAAAGGCACACTCGATTTCTCTATAATGGAATTTAATAAGACTGGAGTGACTTTCGTCAACAAAAGCCGAGCAGGTATTGTAGGTGCGGGCAACGCCATCACATACGGCCTACTCGTTGGACTAGTTAATGACTTTCTGTTAACCGTACTAACTGGATACAAGGACATCAATGACAAGCATACATTAATAAAGGAATTCATCTACAAATTGTTTTTTGAGGAACAAGATATTGCCAAGAAAATGGAATTGCTTAAAGCTGTTGAGAATTACAAGAAAACGTACAACCAACTATATTTGAAAGAGCCTGGAAAAATCGAAAAAAACGACGAGGTCTCTTTTAGGGAACTTGGCGAGGTATTTTCCGACAACAAAGACAAAGACAGTTTCTTGAAGTTTATTGAGGGGTTGACACAAAATGACAATAATAAAACCGGCACCAACCTGAGCGAAGAAAGCCAAAAATACGTTACCATAGAGATTGAAAACATTGTAAATGCTGCCGTCCGAAAACTGGACGACATCACCACTTCCGACACGAACATAATGGGTATCATTTTCACTGGCCGAGGATTTTTGATGCAGGAGCTACAAGAAGTAATGCGTAGGCAACTGATTGACCACAAAATAATTAGCGAAGGAACGCCCATAAAGATTGGCGAAGAGAAAGACAATGAGATGAAGAAAATCTGCATGGAAATTAATCAGTTACTCGTATCCGACAAATATGATGCGTCACCCTCTCGACAAAGTGTTGCCGTTCACCATGGAGGTATCCTTGCTGAAGACCGAGCCAACGCTTCTACCAAAATAGAAGAACAAGACCGCACAACAGAAACTAGCACTGAATTTGAAGATGATGATAGCCATGGAGGCTACCACGAAGCTTCGGAAGACGACTACGCCCAAGCCACCAACATATCATCTGAGAAAATCGAGAGCGTAGGTATCCCCGTCGGCAAGCTGACAAATGCATCCAGTATCATCATCGCAGGATGGCGATACGATGTCAATCAAAAATTCCAAGGTAAAGAGGGAACTCTGTTTTTTGACGGTTTCAAGTATTGCCTCACGGCAGATGGGGTCTCCCAACAGATCTCGGCCAACATAGCCAATCCATCAGCCTCATCGCTTGGCTACGAGTCGTTATTTCCAAACGTCAACTTACAGAACAAAAACGGGGTAAAGATTCCCACTGCGATAAATGAGCCAAATGCCAAAAAGAAGGAGGCAAAAGAAGGAATGTCCTCATCTGGAGATGCTCCAGCTAACGAAACTGATACGACTACTATTAAGGATCAAGTGGCAGACGAACAATCCAGCACGATAAGAAAGACAAAGAAAAAAGTCAAGAAATCCAAGTTGAAATCGTTTTTCGAGGATTTCACAAGCCTGATTAGTGGCGGTACAGCTGCCGACGACGAGCCATCCGATGCAAACCAGGTTGACACAAATGAAACAGACGACAACTGAGCCAATGAGTAACCTTTAAAAATCGAGAACATGTTATTATTATTCATTTCATTAATTCTGGTTGCAACGGGAGTTACCTTTTCCATTTTGTTCGAAACCCTAGCATTGCAAATCATTGGAGGTGGCCTTACCATAGTGGGAGTGGCAATGATTCTGGTATACTATATTCAATTGTTGAACACCAACAATGCAAAATGGAAAAACCAAAAGAAATCGTTAGAAACCCAAATGAAAAAGGTCGAAACTGATTACAACGAACAAATCTCTCAACTCAACAAACAACTGGCCGACAAGGATAAAGAAATCGAGCAACTGAGGCTTCAACTTAAGCACAATTCCAAACCGATTCCCGAACTGCCTTCCGACCTAATACTTGAGCAACGGCTTGCAAAAATACGTTCCTACTTTGAAGATCAGACAGGGTTTGATGACAACTATCGACGCTTTTTCTCAGAGCTGAACAACGCAGTGAAAAACCATGTCATACGCTTAAACATCAATGAGAATCTCACACGGCCACTGATGGAAAAGTTGAGCAGCATGACGCTTCCTCTTGATGACGCCAGCAAGCAAGAACTATTGAGTGACCTGTTACAGCTGGCACTCGTCGAAATTGACTACACCCAAAGCTATCGCTCCACTTTTAATGGAGAAGACAGCATAGCACTACGCATGGCCTCTGGAAAAATCAGTGCCGCAGAAGCAGCGGGCAGTGCCAATAAAGCAAACACTAACATCTATGAAACCGAGATGTCGTTACGAGTCCTTCAGGCTCTCTTCCACGACCTCAACCTCAGCAACAAGACCTTGATTGTCCACGACACCCTATTATAACAACTTAAAATAAACACAAAATATAGTTACACAATGAACAAAAAAACAATAATGAAGTGGGTTGGAATCATCCTCTCCGTTCTCTTATTAGGATTGGGAATGTACCAACTTCTGAGAAACCTGGCTTTCAGTTTTGCCACAATGCTATTTGTAGCCATAGTATTCATTGCTTTGGAATACTGGTACAACATGCATCATCCTCAACAAGCTAATCAGATTGATTCTCGTCGTCCGTTTGCCATCATGTTGGTCGGATGCTTCGGCCTAGTGGCCATGTTCGCGATGAGCTACTACTTCTATCCCGACAAAGAAGTATTCTCAAACAACGACCATCACGCCATTGCAGTTGAAGGCATCGAGACCAGCCGCAATTCATTGCTATTGGCCGCTGATGACAGGAACGCTTTTTTCGACGACCACACAATGGCAGGCAGCATTGAACTTAGCAACATATCGACAGACAATGCCACGGCCAGATTGCATATTACTGGTGCAGGTATGCCAGTCTATTCCCTTAAAAAAATGAAGATAGGCGGCTTCTTGAAAAAAAGCAGCTTATACTATGTTGCCATGGATGGCCAGGACAACATCCACTCATGGCCGACCGACCAACAGTTGGAACTGCTCAACAATCGTAACGAGACTGTGGCCAGACTCAAAGTAGAATACACTAAAGAATGGAAATGGAAACGTCTCAAGCATGTATGGCTCAGCAACTATATCATCAGTTATGATGATGAAGGCGAACTCAAGTCTGACACCTCGACCATCCATAAGATGATTCGCCGTCATTATTCATTGGGAGAACTCTTCCCAAATTTGGACACCTTACATGGCATCGACATAAAAAAAATCGAACTTCTCAGACCTATAGCCCGTACTACCGTCACGGATGAAGACGACGATGAATTAGTTAAATCGCCATTCTTGGTTTGCCACACCAACGAATCTGGTCTGGGCGGTTTCAGAAGCGGAAACGAATGGACTCCTGTTACCGCCTCATGTGATGTTGATATCAAACTTGACAGCACACATTCCATCGGACTGAACGGACGCATACCCGAATTCAGGCTTATGTCAGACACTTCCGGACTCGTTGCCGTTAGATACAGGATGCCCTTGTATCGATATCTCAACACCGATGGATATGAAAAAGGAGAAGGACATAATAAAGAAGACCAGAGCTTTACTTTCATGGTTACCACTACCCTGATGACCGAAGACGGGAAAGTAAACGGCCAAATCCCACAGAACATTTTGCTCTATGACGTTTTCGACCATCCTGACAACAGATACCAGATGAATCCTCAATTCATCTCTTTCCGACGCGGCAGCACCCGTGACCCGCTCGTCCTTGGCATAATGGACAACGATAACGGCAGTAAAAGTATAGTGAATGCAGGTGAACGCCTCCCCGACATCGGCACTTCTGATGCCAGAACCAATTGGATAGTCAGTCTCGACAATTTCCGCGACCCTTCACTGGCACGGCCTAAAGGCATCGATGCTCCCCTCTCAGACTTATTGCTACTTGCATTTATGTTTTTGATAACCGTTCTTTGCTGTTGTTCAATGGCCATAAAAAAATGGAGCAATTACTTTACATACATCGAGCCAATCTCCTACATCATTCTTTTGTCGTTGCTTGCCATAAGACTCACTTTGCTTTGGAGAGCCTCTGTGTTTCCGCCTGCAAGTGGCATCTCACTTGCCGAGTTCAACAAATGGCGCACTGCAGATGGCATATTCTATTGGATCGCTACCTCCAGCATTGCACTGGTTCTATTGGTGATTATTATCAAATGGGTCGGTTTCAAGAAAAAGAAACACGAATTCAGATGTCTTGACTTGAACTTTTGGACTGAGCATTTTAATGCGGATTATCCAACTTTCACACGCCGACAAACACCTGTTTACATGCGCGATTATTTGTGGCCACAAGGCTCAAAGCAATATTGGCTTTTGATTTCTTGCTTTGCACTTTATTTTGTCATTCTTATCATCGGACTAATAACCCGAAAAGCAGGAGTTTGCGTAGGCCTACCTGTCATTTGGTACTACGTGGTTGACTTCATTATCAACGTTCAAGTAGCCAGCCGCATGACCGACAAAAACAACAACAGCTATGCCCATTTCTGGCAGGGTTTAATCAACTCGTTTATTGCATCGGGAGTGATGTTCATTCTTGACGGAGGCTACGGGTTGGTCTTTTTCATCTTTTCATTACTATACACCATCATCAGATTTTTCGACCTTTGGGGAGCCAACTATTACAATAAGAAAACAGGCACTGGCATACACCGCATTGGTGTGATTGTTTTGGCTATTGGCATTATGCTAAGTATCATCTTCATGCGTTGGATAGTTACTCAATTCTACACTAGCACAAGATTCGTTTACATTGCTGGCTTGGTCATAGCAGCATTTGTTGCCCTAACAATTTGGACAGTCAGCAGCTGGCGCAAATTCCGGGGATGGAATCTACTCTTGGTCGTATGTTCCGCTATTATTACTGCCGGAGGATGTCTCATATTCAAGCATATCACAAAAGGATCACATAGCGCCAACCGCGTCATGGTACTTGCAAACGAGCCATCTAAAGTGCTGGGACAAGTAACAACCACGCCCGATGTGACCCGATTCCTTGAAGCCTCACTCAACGACTGGGTTTTGGAAGAATATATGGAACGCGGAAGGGATGTAAACTCACTTCTTGGCGACCACGGGCACGGCTATTTCAAGCTACAGCCACATAGCAATGTGGGCGTTTCATGGATGACACAACTTACCGATCTCGCTGTTTCTCGCTTCATGATTGCCGAACAATCCAACTTGGTGCCCATCCTATTGATATTTCTGTTCTTTATTATGGAACTTGTAGGCCTGGCCTTCCGGTCCGACAGACGATGGGCCAAAAGCTTACTCATCCAAATCCCATTACTCCTTGCCGTACAAAGCCTTATGGTGTGGATGGCCGTAACCCGCAGGTTTGTCTTCATCGGGCAGGACTTCCCAATGATTTCGCTACTCTCTCGAGTCAACCTGCTCATAAGCATCATAGGTTTCTTCTTTTGGATCCTGACAGCAATTCTTGAATACAAGGATTTGCGTTACCAAAGTGTTAAAGGTGACACCAATAAAGTGAACCGACTAGCACTTGTTGGACTCATTAACGGCAATAACAAATATTCCAGATTCATTAAAAGATACACTCCATATCTTTTCGGAGGTATTCTCG